>OGIC01000003.1_pt1 | contig 237409 bp, 218 predicted proteins | sample 1571681 | NCBI WGS metagenome assembly OGIC01 (sample SAMEA2582046, study PRJEB24529) | metagenome | biome: Human gut stool | place: China | collected 2011
TCCAAGCAGCTCTACAAGGAAGCCTTGAACCATGCCTTTGACGAGCCGAAGCAATGGGAAATCCGGGAAATCAACGAGATTATGAACCAGTGCATTGACGGCTGGCGGTACTTCCCGAACCCAAGAATGTTTTCAGAATATGGCAGACAAAAGGGCTGGGAGCGTGAAAACCCGGCAACGGACTCCGGCAACCCGTCTGAAAAAACGATGGACGGTTTTGTGGAGGTCACAGAACAGATGGAGCTTCCATTCTGAAAATGACAGCCCGTTGCACCCCCTGTTGCTATCCCGTTGCCGAGCCGGTTGCCGGGGAAAATCCCGAAACTATCGGCTTTTCTCCCCTATGACAACCAAAACAACAGAAAAATAAAAGAAAAGTATAAATAGTAACCATCGCCAGATTGAGATTGTTTGCAAGGTCTTTTGAAGCCCGTTGCCGGACTTCGTTGCCGACACCCTCTGTCTGGCTATTTTCATGTATGGAGGATAACTGCCTATGGCGAATAATAAGATGAATATTGAAGGAAAAAATTACTCGGATATTCCGGTGTGGCGTAGATATACGCTTACCATTGAGGAAGCAGCCAGATATTATCATATCGGCGAAGGAAAATTGAGAACGCTTATTGACACACATCCCAATGAGGATTTTTATGTGATGAACGGCAATCGTGCCCTCATTAAGCGTGAGAAATTTGAGAGGTATCTGGATCAGGCTACTGCTGTGTAAACAGAGCTGACAGATTTACCGATTTCACATGATATAACTATGCGGAGAGCTGGATTTGTGCTATGATAAGAGCGCAAGTCTGGCTCTCTTTTTTGAAAGGAGAGTTCACGATGAGTGAGAAAAGACGAGATAACCGTAATCGGATTTTGCGAGAGGGCGAGTACCAGCGTAAAGATGGGAGGTATCGGTTCCGCTATATTGATGAGGACGGAAAAGAGAAAAATGTATACAGTTGGCGTTTGGACAAGAATGACCCAATGCCAAAAGGGAAGAAGCGGGAGCCTTCCCTGCGTGAGAAAGAAAAACAGATTGAAGCGGATTTGTTTGACCGTATCGTAACCAACGGTGGCAACTATACTGTTTTGGAACTGGTAGAAAAGTATGTTTCATTGAAAACAGGAGTTCGTCACAATACGGTTGCCGGATATAAAACGGTCATCAATATGCTGAAAAAAGAGAGTTTTGGGAATCTGCGAATTGATAAGGTGCGTTTGTCAGACGCAAAGGCATGGTTGATTAAGCTCCAACAAATTGATGGGCGGGGATACAGTTCCATTCATTCGATCCGGGGAGTTCTCAGACCAGCATTTCAGATGGCAGTAGATGATGACCTGCTTCGCAAAAATCCATTTGAATTTGAGCTGGCATCCGTCATTGTTAATGATTCTGTTACCAGAGAAGCGATTACCCGAAAGCAGCAGAGAGATTTGCTGAAGTTTATTCAGGAGGATAAGCATTTCAGCAGATACTATGATGCAATCTATATTCTTTTTCACACAGGGCTTCGTATTTCAGAGTTCTGTGGGCTGACGATTTCGGAGATTGAGTTTGGAGAAATGCGTATTAAGGTAGACCATCAGTTACAGCGTACTGCACAGATGCAGTATGTAATTGAAGAACCAAAAACTGACAAAGGTATTCGCTATGTGCCGATGACGGAAGCTGTCGCAGCGTGTTTTCGCAGAATTATTGCCAACCGAAAGACACCAAAAGTTGAACCGATGGTGGAAGGATACGCTGGATTTTTATTTTTGGATAAAAACGATATGCCGATGGTTGCCCTTCACTGGGAGAAGTACATGGAGCATATCATTCAGAAATACAACAGGATTTACCGTATCCAGATGCCGAAAGTTACCCCTCATGTATGCAGGCACACCTTTTGCTCTAATATGGCAAAATCCGGGATGAATCCGAAAACCTTGCAGTATATCATGGGTCACGCAGACATCAGTGTAACCTTGAACACTTACACCCATGTGAATTTTGATGATGCAAAGGAAGAAGTATATCGGATAGCGAATAGTTAAAAAAGCCCGTTGGTAAGGACGCTTGCTTTACCAACGGATTTACCAAGATTGCAGGGAAAAACACAAGAAAATACGAGAAGATTTGAGAAGATACCTTGAAAAGAAAGGAAAACTCAAAAGTCGGAAAACCCTGAAATATCAAGCGTTTGAGAAGAAATACAAGACTTAAATGGAGATATAAAAAGATGATTAAAGTATTATTTATTTGCCACGGCAACATCTGCCGCAGCACCATGGCCGAAAGTGTCATGACATATTTAGTTAAACAAGCTGGTTTATCAGACCAGTTTTATATTAATTCAGCGGCAACAAGCCGTGAAGAGATAGGCAATCCCCCACACCATGGGACGGTTGCCAGATTAAAAGCAGAAGGAATACCGGTCATTCCACATAGAGCAGTGCAGATGACACTGGATGATTATGAGGAATATGATTATCTTATAGGCATGGATACAGAGAATATAAGAAATATGCAGCGTATATCAGGTGGAGATCCAGATGAAAAGATATATAAGCTGCTTACATTTGCAGGTTCAGGCCTTGATGTAGCGGATCCGTGGTATACAGGAGATTTCGAAGCAACATATAAAGATGTAAAGGCTGGCTGTGAAGGTTTGCTTCACACGCTTGCTGAAGAAATATAACAAATAAAATAACTAAAATAACAAAACAGAATATTTTTATAATCCCTGCATAAACTGTACAAACAGATATGCAGGGGTTTTTATTTTTGAAAACTTATATTGAAGAAAGGGTAATAGATATTGCTAATTACATAATAGATAACAATACTACAGTCAGAAAGGCGGCAAAACAGTTTGGAGTAAGTAAAAGCACAGCACACAAGGATGTAACAACAAGACTTTTAGAAATTAATCCTGCACTTGCTGCGAAAGTGAGGAAAGTGCTTGATGTCAATAAACAAGAGCGGCATATACGTGGAGGAATGGCAACAAGAGAAAAGTATGCACATCATAAAAATTAAAGATAATGAAAAACAAAGCAAATCTAAACTAAAGTATATTCAGGCATTATAAGAATATTTTCAACAATTCCGTCAATTATATAATATATGAGCAGTGATTATATAAAGCAGAAGTAATATAAAAGCAGCGATTATATAAAACAGAAGCAATATAAAAGCAGCGATTATATAAAACAGAAGCAATATAAAAGCAGTGATTATATAAAGCAGAAGCAATATAAAAGCAGTGGTTATATAAAGCAGAAGCTGTATAAAGGCAGTGACCATATAAAGCAAATAATTGACAGGAGGAATACACTAATGCAATCTGATTTAACAAGAAATTCTGATAATAAGGATATCCAGCAGAGCAGTACAGTATACACACAATCCGACTTTGCCGGTGGTGTACCTATGAATGAACCTATGGCAGAAAGATATTGTTCACCTGAAGCATATGAGTGCAGTGATGGGATAGAAGCAGGCTGTCTTGATAATCCCCATATTCCACCAGATGAAGTTAACAATAGTACCTTGAAGATGATGGGGCATAGACATAGAAAGCTTGAAATAAAGAAGGTTATTGGAAGGGAAATACTGGACTCGAGAGGCAATCCCACAGTAGAGGCGCAGGTTTTGCTTAACGATGGAACTGTTGGACATGGTATGGTTCCAAGTGGAGCATCAACAGGTGCTTTTGAGGCTGTTGAACTAAGAGATATGGATCAGAAAAGATATTTTGGAAAAGGTACGCTTAAGGCTGTAAAACATATAAATGTTGAACTTAACAATACAGTACTTGCAATGGATGCATCTAATGTATATGCAATAGATAAAGCTATGATAAAAGAAGATGGAACTAAAGATAAGTCCAGATTAGGTGCTAATTCAATTCTTGCAGTATCAATAGCATGCGCCAGGGCAGCGGCGGCATCATTTCATATGCCATTATACAGGTTTATAGGTGGAAATGTGGCTACGACACTTCCAGTTCCTATGATGAATATTATAAATGGGGGTAGGCACGCAGTTGGAAGTGATTTTCAGGAGTATATGATAGTTCCGGCGGGTGCATCAAGTTTTCGAGAGGCACTTCGTATGGGAACAGAGGTGTTTCATTCTTTAAAGGAAATACTTACTAAGAAAGGATTCGCAGTTACTGTTGGTGATGAGGGAGGTTTTGCACCAGATGTGGCTGATGCATTTGAAGTGTTTGAACTTCTTATGGAGGCGGTGATTACAGCAGGATATAAGCCAGGCGAAGACATTTATTTCGCGATGGATGCCGCAGCTTCAGAATTATACAATACTGAAAGCGGATTGTATGAGTTCCCAAGAGAATATGCAACAAGACAATCAAAAGTTTATGAAAATGTAGACATGAAACAACAAAAAATGACTTATGATTTACTTGAGGCAAACAATGAAATGCTTGCAATTAAGCGGGATAGCAAACAACTTGTCGATTATTACTCTAAAATTATCGACAAATTTCCAGTGATATCAATAGAAGACCCGCTTAACGAAGAAGATTGGGACGGATGGAGAGATATAACTGATAAACTGGGCAATCGTGTACAGCTTGTGGGGGATGATTTATTTGTTACTAATACAGAAAGATTAAAAAAAGGTATAGCTTCAGGCTGTGCGAATTCAATTCTTATAAAATTCAATCAGATAGGAACGTTGTCAGAAACAATAGAGGCAGTTAAGATGGCGCATAAAGCTGGATATACTGCTATATCAAGCCATCGTTCAGGTGAAACAGAAGATACGACGATTGCGGACATGGCGGTTGCTTTGAATATGGGACAGATAAAAACCGGGGCACCATCAAGAGGTGAGAGAATAGCAAAATATAACAGATTACTGCGTATAGAAGATGAGCTTGGAAGTTCCGCAGTGTATCCGGGGATAAAGGCATTTAATATAAAAACTGAGAAATAAAGTAAGATTAAGAACACACCAAGAATTAATAAAAACAAAGTAAAAATTAACAATACATCAAGAAACAATAATAAGAAACTTCAGTATTTTGCGTGTCAACAGGTCCACAATTCCCATTTGCACTAATGCAGCCGTATTGGACCTGCTGACACCTGTATAATATAATTACATCAGCGAAACAATACTTAATCCGCTGTTTTTAGAAAGATTTACATAATCATTTCCACACTGTACGATAGGTTTGTCAAGAGCGTTGTCATTTATAAGAACTACCTTTCCAGTACGTCCATCTGAAAGCTTTACGTTTGTTCCAATATATGAAGCAACTACATTTTTAAGAAATGGAATAGCATATATAGGATCAAACTTGGTAAAGGCATCCTGATACATCATTTTAACAACTTCAAAAGGACATATAGGTGCACGATATATACGTGATGCAGTCATGGCATCATATACATCTGCGATAGTGATAATCTTGGCAACAGCCGGGATATCAGGGCTTTTAAGACCAAATGGATATCCGCTTCCGTCACATTTTTCATGATGCAGCAGTATAGCTTCTTTAACAGGGAGAGGAAGCTTTTTGTCTTTTATCTGTTCATATCCAAGATTAACATGATGCTTCATTATCTCATATTCATTGTCAGTCAATGTACCTGGTTTATTTAGTATATTATCAGGTACAAGCAGCTTGCCAATATCATGTAAGAGACCTGCAAGAGTAAGTGTTTTAATCTGTTCATCATTAAAGTTGAGCCATTTGCCTATAATAGATGCGATAAGTGCAACATTGACAGAATGAACGAAAGTAAGGTCGTCTTTGTTTCGCATGGCATGCAGCATATCAAACATCTGAAGCGAATTACGCGCTTCAGACATAATATTCATAGTTTCAGATACCATGGTGTCTGTGTCTATATTGTTTTCGGCAGTAAGGAATGAGTTGAGATTATCTTTTACGGAATCTACATTAACATTATATTCTGATTCAAAATGCTTGAATTCATCAGAGTTACGGACACGCTCATAATAGTTGATATTGTCAGCATCAGTTCTGGCTAAAGCAGCATTTCTTTCAGCCTGTGATGCAGAGTCTTCATCCTCATTATAAATGTTTATTTCAAGAACATGCAGACTTGAAATTTTAGCGATAAGCGAAGGCGTAAGAACAGTATCTTTAGGTGCAAGCAGAGAGCCATCGCTTAATATAATATCACGTGAAAGCTTCATTCCGGCATGTGCATCAAATATAAATATAGTATTGTCATTCATATATAACATTCTCCTTAAATTTCAAATGTAATAGAACTGTTTGTATATATCATATGATATCAGGGTCAAAAGGTCTGAATTTACATGAGCGCACTCATAGGTTGGAAAAGACCCTGAATTCGCCCATATATGAGCACAAAATACTTTATAAACCCTACATTTTAAATATGAAATAATTATAAATTTAATAGTATAAAAAGTCAATTGTACTTGACGTGTAACAATATATTGTGTAATATTTTTATGGATTACAGATGGTGCGTGCAGCATTATGTGATCATAATTAAATATATGATTATATCCCTTATTTAGAGCGGTGGAGATACATAGGATCTGAGAAGCCCGGCAACCCCTTGCATTTGAACAGCATAAGGAAGGTGCCAACCTGAGCGAGATTATTCGAACAATGAGAGGATTTCGAAGCAGATTTCGGGTCCCTTTAAGGGACCTTTTTCTATGCATAGATATATCAGATATGTATGTTATGTATGTAAAAATGGACGTACAATTTAAAGACATACAATTTAAAGTATAAGTATGCATCCATACGAAATTAGGATATAAGCATGTCGAATTATGCTTTAAGCCAGGCTGTACAAGGCATAATCGGAGATACTTAATAACAAGGAAGTTTATTTTAGAAGGAGAAAGATTAGTACGATGGAAAAAAGATTATTTACATCAGAGTCAGTAACAGAAGGACATCCAGATAAAATCTGTGATCAGATATCAGATGCAGTGCTTGATGCACTTTATGAGCAGGATCCATATTCAAGAGTGGCATGTGAAACACTTACTAATACAGGTTTTGTTATGGTTATGGGTGAAATCACAACTAAGGCTTCTATAGATATCCCACAAATTGTACGTGATACAGTTGTAGAGATAGGTTATGACAGCTCAGAAAAGGGCTTTGATGGTAACACATGTGCAGTTATGGTTGCACTTGATAAGCAGTCAGCAGATATAGCTATGGGAGTTGATAAGGCTCTTGAAGCAAAGGAAGGTGTTGATAAGGACGATGAAGACCTTGGAGCCGGCGATCAGGGTATGATGTTTGGTTATGCTACAAACGAAACAGAAGAATATATGCCATATTCAGCAGCACTTGCACAGAAGCTTTCAAAGCAGCTTACAAAGGTTCGTAAGGATGGCACATTAAGCTACTTAAGACCAGATGGCAAGACACAGGTAACAGTTGAATATGATGAAAACAACAAGCCTATACGTCTTGATGCAATTGTTGTATCTTCACAGCATGCACCAGAAGTATCACAGGAACAGATTCATGAAGATATCAAAAAGTACGTTATAGATGCAATTGTTGACCCAGCTATGGTAGATGCTGATACTAAGATATTTATCAATCCAACAGGCCGTTTTGTTATAGGTGGTCCTAACGGAGATTCAGGCCTTACAGGTAGAAAGATTATTGTAGATACTTATGGTGGAGCAGCTAGACATGGTGGTGGAGCATTTTCTGGTAAGGATTGCACAAAGGTAGACCGTTCAGCAGCTTATGCAGCACGTTATGTAGCTAAGAATATAGTTGCAGCAGGTATCGCAGACAGATGCGAAATCCAGCTTTCATATGCAATCGGTGTTGCACATCCAACATCAATCTGTGTAGATACATTTGGAACAGGTAAGTTAAGCGATGAAAAGATTGTTGAAATAATCAGAGAAAACTTTGATTTAAGACCAAACGGAATTATAAATATGCTTAATTTAAGAAGACCAATCTATAAGCAGACAGCAAGCTATGGACATTTTGGACGTACAGACCTTAATCTCCCTTGGGAGCAGACAGATAAGGCTGATATACTTAAGAAGTATCTTTAAAATGTTGTTGTTTAGCACATATTATTAATATACGGACGACAGCATATATGAGGAAAGCAGGTGTGCATACATCAACGATGCCAGAAGCTCCAATTGGATATTTCTAAGACTTTTCATATACGTAATGGTAGTTTCCGCTACCGTTCGATACGGGACATCCGTGTCCCATATCGAACTTCCACAGACATCCGTGTCTGTGGATAGCTGGGTAGTTAAGGAAAAGTCTAAGAACTATCACAATTGGACTTCAAGTGCATCTTATGATGTATGCGCACCTGCTTTCCTCATATATGCTGTCTGACTTTGATTTAATTGAATATTCAGTATTACATTATGCCGTAGCACAGACAAATATAAGCTACAGGCAGTCCTGCATACTATGCGAAATGCACTTGAAGTTTGATTGTGATAGTTCTTAGTCTTTCCCTTAGTCAACCAGCTAGCTTCGTACACGGATGTACGAAGCAGCGAAGCCGCGCCATGGACGGCGCGTCTGAGCGGTAGCGTCAGTTACCATAGTTTATATGGAAAGACTTAGAAATATCCAATCAAAGCTTCTGGCATTGAACATAGTGTGCAGGACTGCCTGTAGCTTATATTTGTCGTCCGTTCGTCACCAACTAATATTCAATTAAACAACTATATTTATAAAAAAATCATATTTTTTCTCATTAAGTACTTTTAAAATTCCCTGTTTATGTATATAATGTTGATTAGCTATGAAATGTATTTTTTATTGCTAATATATTAATAAAGTAAAAATGTTTGTATATGTTTATAAGATGTATTGTTTATGTAAAATATGCAGATTGGACATAATTAATGATAACAAACAATAAGCTGATTAACGAACTTGATCAACAAGTCAGATTAACAAGTCAGATTAACGAATTTGATTAACGAGTCAGGTTGATAAACTTGATTAACGAGTTAAATTAACAGGTTAGATTAATGAGCTGGATTATTGAGTAGGATTAATGAGTTGGATTTTAGGAGGAAAACAGAATGTTATCAACTGATATTGGAATCGATCTTGGTACTGCAAGTATTCTTGTATATATAAAGGGAAAAGGCGTAGTTTTAAAGGAGCCTTCAGTTGTCGCATTTGACAGAGATACTAACAAGATTAAGGCTATTGGTGAGGAAGCACGTCTGATGCTTGGTAGAACACCAGGAAACATTGTAGCGGTAAGACCACTTCGTCAGGGTGTTATTTCAGATTATACAGTTACAGAAAAGATGCTTAAGTACTTTATCCAGAAGGCTATCGGCAGAAGAATGCTTAAGAAGCCTAGAATAAGCGTATGTGTACCTTCTGGTGTTACAGAAGTAGAGAAGAAGGCAGTTGAGGATGCAACTCTTCAGGCAGGTGCAAGAGAGGTTGCTATTATTGAAGAGCCTATAGCAGCAGCTATCGGAGCTGGTATAGATATTTCAAGACCTTGTGGAAACATGATAGTTGATATCGGTGGTGGCACTACAGATATTGCAGTTATATCACTTGGCGGTACAGTTGTAAGTACATCTATCAAGATTGCAGGTGATGATTTTGATGAAGCACTTGTAAGATACATGAGAAAGAAGCACAATCTTCTTATCGGTGAAAGAACAGCAGAAGATATTAAGATAAAGATTGGATCAGCTTATCCAAGACCAGAAGTTGCCAAAATGAATGTAAGAGGACGTAACCTTGTTACAGGTCTTCCTAAGACAGTAGAGGTGACTTCTGAAGAGACAGAGGAAGCTTTAAAGGAAGCTACTTCACAGATAGTAGAAGCAGTTCATAGTGTGTTAGAAAAGACACCACCAGAACTTGCATCTGATATTGCAGACAGAGGAATCGTCCTTACAGGTGGAGGAAGTCTGCTTTCAGGATTAGAGGATCTTATAGAGTCAAAAACAGGAATTAATACTATGACAGCAGAGGATCCTATGACAGCAGTTGCTATAGGAACAGGTAAGTTTATAGAATTCCTTTCAGGTTACAGAGAAGATTAGAAGCTTATGTTAACAGTATATATGTTATGATATCTGTTATAACATATAAAATAGCTGTTAACATAAATTCGCAGGAAAAGAGGTCAGGTATGGTAAGAGGTTTATACACTGCTTATACAGGATTAGTGAATCAGCAGAAGAGACTTGATGTAGTATCAAACAATCTTGCAAATGCTACAACAACAGGTTTTAAAAAAGAAGGTGTAACAACACAAAGCTTTGATTCAGTATATGGAATAAAGATAAAAGATGCTACAGTTGGATATATGAACCAGAATATAGGTAGTATGAGTCTTGGAGCAAAGATAGGTGAAACATATAGAAGCTGGGATCAGGGCTCACTTAGAAACACTGACAGTAATTATGATTTTGCACTTTCTGGTAAGGGATTCTTCTCAATATCATTTACTAACAAAGCAGGTGAAACATCAACACTTTATACCAGGGATGGATCTTTCCAGATGAATCAGGAAGGTTATCTGGTTACCAAGGATGGTGATTATGTATTAGGTGAAAGTGGAGACCCAATACTACTTCCTACAGATGCATCGCAGTTATCTGTTGATTCAACAGGTGCTATATACGCAGATGGACAGTATGTAGATACATTTGGAATAGTTGATTTTGAAGACTATGATTATATAGAGGCGTACGGTGAGAATCTTTACAGAGCGGTTGATGGAGCTGTTACAAAGGATTCTGATGCCGTGGTTAATCAGGGATATATTGAAGCATCTAATATTAACGTAGTTACAGAGATGGTAGACATGATTAACATAGCCAGAGAATATGAGAGTAATCAGAAGATAGTTAATGCAGTTGATGATATGCTAGGCAAGATGGTAAGCATATCAGAGTTATAAAGTATTTATTAGAGTAATCAGGAGGACAAGCATTATGATGAGGTCATTGTGGACTGCAGCATCAGGTATGATGGCACAGCAGACAAGTGTAGATACAATATCGAATAACCTTGCAAATGTTAACACAGTAGGTTATAAATCAGAGTCAACTGAGTTTAAGTCTTTGCTGTATCAGAATCTTCAGGCAAGAACAACATCAGCCAATGGTGAGTTTAAGCCAGTTTCTGCGCAGGTTGGTCTTGGTGCAAGAGTATCATCAATAACATCACACTATACACAGGGTGCCATGAATGCGAGTGACAGTGCAACAGATTTTGCTATTAGTGGAGATGGTTTCTTTGCTATACAGAATGAAGATGGAGATACATTATATACACGTAATGGAAATTTCTATTTTTCAACATCAACAGAGGGTATGATGCTGTGTACAGCAGACGGATATCCAGTATTAAGCTCAGATGGACAGCCTATAGTTGTATCATCAGATGAATATGATTTAACAAGAATCAGCATGGATTCCGATGGCAATGTAACATATAAAGAAGATGATGGCAATGTTACACCTATAGGTGTAAAGATAGGACTTTTTCAGTTTACGAATCCATCAGGACTTGAAAAGCTTGGTGGTAATTATCTTGCTGAGACAGATGCATCAGGTATCGCTTTAAATGAAGATGCAGATGCCGTTGGCAAAAAGAGCCAGTTAAAGCAGAAATATCTTGAGGCTTCTAACGTTGAAGTGGCAACAGAGATGGTTAATCTTATTACAGCACAGAGAGCATATGAGTTATGTTCAAAGGCAATAACAACATCTGATACTATGATGGAACAGGCTAATGCACTTAAGAGATAAACTTAAGATATAATAGGAGATATGTATGGATTATATGACAGGTATTAATACAAGTTATGCAGATACATATGATAAAACATCATCAGATCTTACAGATAAGATAAATGGTACAGATTTTTCCAAGGCATCTGATGATGAGCTTATGAGTGTATGCAAGGATTTTGAAAGTTACTTTGTAGAACAGATGCTTAAATCTATGGAAAAGATGGCTAAGATAGATTCAGATGATGATAGCAGTACTTCATTGTTTAACAGTATGGCATCTATAGGTGGAGAGTCAGACTCTGCCATGAGTACACTTGGAAGTTACTTCGGTGATGAGATGATTAAAAACTATGCTGAGTTGTTTACAGAATCTGATAATGGTAAGGGACTTGGTATTGCACAGACACTTTACCAGCAGATGAAGCGTAACTACACAGTAGATGAAGCGTAGCTATAATTATAGTTTGGTAAAAAGTTATAAAGAGAGGGAAAAGCAGATTGGATTACGAGTCTGTTAAGTATGTAGAAGGATTTGTAGAAAACATTATCTTTCGTAATGAGGATAATGGTTATACAGTTTTCGAAATAGAATACAAAGGTGACGATATTACCTGTGTTGGCACACTAAGCAGTGTTGACACAGGTGAATTTATAGCTGCAGATGGTGTTTTTGTTAAGCATCCATCATATTATACAATGCAGTTTAAGATAAGTTCTTATGAATTCAAGACGCCTACAGATGCAGAATCTGTAAAGCGTTATCTAAGTTCCGGGGCTATAAAGGGTATAGGCGCTAAAATGGCAGAACGAATAGTTAAGGAGTTCGGCGAGCAGACCTTTGAAATACTCGACAAAGAGCCGGAGTGTCTGGCAGATATTAAAGGAATAAGCTACAACAAAGCAATGGATATAGCACAGCAATATGCCGGTAAAAGAGATACCAGAAAAGCTGTTATGTATCTTTCAGATTATGGTATCCAGATGAATCTTGCCAATAAAATATTTAAAAAATACGGTAACAGCATATACACGATAATCACTGATAACCCTTATAAGCTGGCAGATGATATTGAAGGCATAGGCTTTAAAAAGGCTGATGCAATAGCGACAAAGGTAGGAATAAAGGGCGATTCTGATTTCAGAATAAAAAGCGGACTTTTATACTGTCTTAATCAGGCGACACTGCAGGGGCATACATATCTTCCATATGATAAGCTTAAATATCAGGCTGAGATGCTGCTTGACGTCAAGATAACGGATTATGAACATTATATAAGTGATCTTGCTATTGATAAAAAGATATATATTAAGAAAAATGCGGATGACGTGCCAGATGATGAAAAGGATATGTCATACAGCATAAAGGAACAGGAAAGTGATGGACATACATCATGGAATGTATATTCAGCCATGTATTATCGCATGGAACAGAATGTTGCAAAGAATCTTCTTGAGCTTAATATACAATGTGATGAAGATACCGGAAATGTATATGAACGCATAGCAGATATCGAAAAATCAGAAAACATAATACTTGATGATATACAAAAACGTGCGATTGCATTAGCGGCACTCAATGGACTTATTGTAATAACAGGTGGTCCTGGTACAGGAAAAACAACAACGATTAACGCCATAATAAAATATTTCGAAATGGAAAGACTGGATATACGGCTTGCTGCACCAACAGGAAGGGCTGCTAAGCGTATGACAGAAACGTGCGGTGTTGAAGCACAGACAATCCACAGATTGTTAGAGATAGCAGGAGGTGGGCTTTCTGAGCTTGATAACGAAAAGCGTAATGCTTCTTCAAGTCTTGGCATGCATTTTAACAGAGATCAGGATAATCCTCTCGAAGCAGACGTAATAATAGTGGATGAGATGTCCATGGTTGACATTAACATTATGAATGCATTGCTTAAGGCAGTTCCAGTAGGTACAAGGCTTATACTTGTAGGAGATGTTGACCAGCTTCCTAGTGTGGGACCAGGAAATGTGTTAAAGGATATTATATCATCAGGATGTTTTAATGTTGTAAAGCTTGAGAAGATATTCAGACAGGCAGCAGAAAGTGAGATAATAACCAATGCCCACAAGATTAATAAAGGCGAACAGGTTACGTTAAACAAGTATAGCAAGGATTTTCTTTTTATACACAGACAGGGTTCTGAGGCCATAATAGCTGCATTGAAAACAGTTATTAAGGATAAGCTGCCAGGCTATGTCGGTGCAGATATAAACGAAATACAAGTGCTTACACCTTCAAGAAAATCAGCAGTAGGTGTTGAAAGACTTAACAATATTCTTCAGGATTTCCTCAATCCTTCCAGTGCATCCAAGATGGAAAAAAAGCATGGGGATAATGTTTTCAGGGAAGGCGATAAGGTTATGCAGATAAAAAATGACTATCAGCTTGACTGGACGAAAAAAAATGATCGTGGAATGGCTATAGAACAGGGAAGCGGAGTGTTTAACGGAGACACAGGGATAGTTATGGAGATAGTACCATTTAATAAAAGCATGACAGTAAGATTTGAAGATGGAAGATATGTCGAATACAGCTTTGATGATCTTGATGAGCTGGAGCTTGCATATTCAATAACAGTGCATAAGGCACAGGGAAGTGAATATCCTGCTGTTATTATACCGATGTATGCAGGTCCAAGAATGCTTATGAACCGGAATATTCTATATACAGCTATCACAAGAGCAAGAAAATGTGTGTGTATAATAGGAGAAGAGCCGGTGTTTATGGAGATGGCAAAAAATGAATCTGAAGCTAAAAGATACACTTCATTGGACGAAAGAATAAAGGAAATATCAGAAATTAAGTAGATTACATATGATAAAATGCGAAATTAAAAACAAAGAAAAAAGATATTTAAAAGAAAACTATATTTAAGGGGAAAATGTATTCAAAAGAAAAAAGATATTTAAAAGAAAAAATAGAAAAAATCATCCAGGATATAATAAAAAATACAGAAGATGTTTTGTATCCTCCGGCATGTCCCATATGTGGAAAACCGCGTGTAGTAAAGAACAAAGAAAGACTGGATATATGTCCGTGGTGTCTTGACAAAATAACATATGTTGATGAGCCGACATGCATAAAATGTGGCAAAGCTCTTGATGATGACAGGGAATACTGCCAGGATTGTATGAAAACAGAACATATTTATGACCAGGCAGTAAGCTTATATGAGTATTCAGATGGAATAAAGCAGTCGATATATAGATTTAAGTATCATAATAAGAGAGAATATGCGGCTATATATGCAAGAGAAATTGAAAGAATGTGTGGTATGGTTATAAGAGCATGGAGGCCTGATGTGATTATACCTGTACCAATACATGAATCAAAGCTTAAGCAGAGAGGTTATAACCAGGCGGAGCTTATTGCAGATGAACTTTCAGGCAGTATGGGAATTCCCATCAATAATAAATATATTATGCGTATCAGAAAGACAACGCCAATGAAGGAACTGAGTAATGAAGAAAGAGTTAAAAATCTTCAAAACGCTTTTCAAATCTGCAATAATAGTATAAGATATAATAAAGTATTAATTGTGGATGATATATATACAACGGGTGCAACGGTAGACGCGTGTGCAAGATGTTTTAAAGAATCTGGGACAGATAAAGTATATGTGGTCACGTTGTGTATAGGAAAAGGATTTTAGACACAAGAATGGAGGAAAATTATGGATGTAAGAAATTGCAGAATGTGTGGTAAGTTATATAATTTTATAGGTGGTCCTTACCGCAATCTGTGTCCTAACTGTATAGAGAAGATGGAAGAAAAGTTTGACGAAGTCAAAGAATATATAGAGGAACATAAAGCTGCAACTATCAATGAAGTGTCAGAAGAATGTGATGTAAGCTCAAGACAGATAGAACAGTGGATAAGAGAAGAGCGTCTTATGATAGCTGAGGATTCACCTATAGGTATCAGATGTGAAAGATGTGGAGCAACAATAAGATCTGGCAGGTTCTGTGAAAGATGTAAGAATAAGATTGCTAACAATCTTGGTTCTATGTATGGAGAATCCAATGCGGCTGTTGAAAGCATGGAAAAGCGTGCATCAGCGGAAGCTAAAATGAGATTCCTCGATAAAGATAATAAGTAGAATTCATAACGAAGTAAGGGTGTGGACACTGAGATGTGTTTACATCCTTTTTTTAAGTCAGAGAACTATATAAATATATAAGAATTTAAAAGTGTAACGAGTTTAAATATATTTACAACAAATAAAATAAACCTAAATATTTAAAATTAACAAAAATAAAAACATATTTAAAATAAGTGAATAAGTAGCTGAATAAGTGGAAAACATATTAACATCGCAAGCAATAAGTGCATAAAACTATAAATGCATCTGGTGAACGGCTTGTTTATTAAAATATGCATATTATGCATGGAATGGAGGTTAATATGGATAAAGATAGAAGGAATACAGTAAAGATAGTATCTACAATTATTTCACTTGGTATAATTGCAGCTCTTATTATTGGTGTTGTTTCGGTTATAAAAAATGTAAATGCTAACAGAAATGAAAGCGGCAATATTGTTAATTTGAACGAAACAGAGGAAAATGTTGCAATGAAGACAGAGGATGCAGAAGAAAATATAGATGAGTCAGATGCACAGGATGAGCTGTTAGAAGCAAACGCAAGGGGAAGAATGGCTGAAAAAAACGAGTCTGTGGAAAAGAATAATGATGAGCTGATGATATCTAATAAAGAAGATACAACAATGCAGGAAGAAGCTACAGTTCCACCAACATTATCATCTGAAGAGGTTATGGCAGAAGCTATGAGAAGTTTTACATTTGATGAAAGTAATAAAATGGCATGGCCGGTATTAGGACATATTACACTAGATTATAGTATGGATGAAACAGTGCTTTTTAAAAGTCTTGGAGTATATAAATGCAGTCCAGGGATCATCATAAACTCAGAAGTAGGAACTAATGTTGCAGCAGCAGCTTCAGGCGTAGTCACAGACGTTGCAGAGCTTTCTGAAACAGGTACAACAGTAACGGTATCTATCGGAAATGGATATGAGACAACTACAGGAATGATAGAAAATGTTAATCTGAAAAAAGGGGATAAGGTTACAACAGGACAGCTTATAGGTACAGTGGCAAGCCCAAGTGCATACTATATTGAAGAAGGTCCTGGGGTATATTTTAAACTTACACAGTACGGAGAACCAGTTAATCCAGATGCATATTTTGTTGAGTAGAAAATCAGCGCCTGCTTGCTAGATTGCGTTTATACCAGAAGTGAAATAAACATCAGCTGATATGTCTTTTTTGAAATGAATTTCAACTTTATCAATATACGGTACAGCAGGCGCTTAATATATATTTTTTAATTATTTATTTAGAAGAGTTTTCTATTAGTTCCATAATGATAGGAATAGCATTGCTTTCTTTACTTTTAGCCATATTGTTTATATAAGTATGTCTGTTTTCATACAGTTCATTTACAGCATTTAAAAGAACTTCAGGAGTAAGGTCTTCTTCAAATATAACACTCGAATAACCATGCTCTTTAAAAGACTTTGCATTAAGTATCTGGTCGCCACGGCTTGCATTGGCAGAAAGAGGTATCAAAAGGTTAGGCTTCTTAAGTGCAAGCAATTCACATATTGAGTTGGCACCTGCTCTTGATATAACAATATCACTTATGGCGAAAAGATCCCGCATCTGTTCACTTATGTATTCAAACTGGATATATCCGCCTAGATTGTTAAGGGAGGTATCCATTTTTCCTTTTCCACATAGATGGACAACCTGAAAGCTTTTTAGAAGCTCTGGAAGAATCTTTCTTACTGCCTCATTAACGTGTACAGCACCAGTGCTGCCTCCGACAACCATTATTATAGGCTTATCAGTTGTAAATCCACACAGTTCAAGACCAGCAAGCTTATTACCAAGAAGAAGCTCCTGTCTTATAGGAGAACCAGTAAGCACAGCTTTATCCTTTGGAAGATATTTAACTGTTTCAGGAAAATTACAGCATATTCGTGTTGCTTTTTTCATAGCTATCCTGTTAGCCAGACCAGGTGTCATATCTGATTCATGGATGATAACAGGAATATGCTTATTTCCAGCAGCAAGTACTACTGGTACCGATACAAAGCCACCTTTTGAAAACACGATATCAGGTTTAATGCGGCGCATAAGCTTTCCTGCCTGAAAATAACCTTTGATAACCCTGAATGGATCAGTAAGATTCTTAAAGCTTCTATATCTTCTTAGTTTTCCGGAAGATATTCCATAGTAAGGAATATCAAGGTCTTCTATAAGAGTTTTTTCAATTCCGTTGTACGAGCCGATATAGAATACCTCATATCCAGCCTCTTTAAGGCTTGGAAGAAGTGCTATATTGGGTGTTACATGACCAGCAGTTCCACCACCGGTAAGTACTATTTTTTTCATTATATTCTCCATTCTTGCGCTGCTTCTCAGCGCATCTCAAGTTTGTGCGTAAGCACAAATCTTGCGTGTGAAAAATCTTATTTTTCACACTATTCTCCAATTCTGTCAAAATATATTTTGTCTACATCTTATGTGCGAATCTTTCCTTGAAAGAGCAGTGCTGACATAGTGGTTCTACAGCATATTTATTATGGAACCCCTTTGTAAATGCAGAACTTCTCTCACATTCCAGAATATTTTTAAGTGGTGTGTCAAAGATATTTCCAAGCTTCATAATACCATTGCCATCAAGACAGCATGGTGTTACAGTACCATCACTCAGTATAGCTATATGTGTTCTAAGTCCCTGACAGAAACCACGTTCATTGCAATAACTGCTGTCAAGCTCAGGCCATTCAAATGGACTCTGTACATTGACATAAAGATGTTTTTTTATAGTACAGTTTTTCTTTCCAAAAAGAGCTGGCTCATTTTTAGTATTCCATAATCTAAGAGATATCTCAGTATCTGTTTTTTCCAATATTTCATCACATGAGTAGAAAAGTTCATTTATATAGTTATCCATATCTATGCAGTCGTTATCATCTGCGCTATGCATAGATACATTTATCTGATGTACAGGATGTTTTATAAGAGTGAAAAGCTTCCTATAAAGCAGTGTGCCATTTGTTGTAAGGTTGACAGTAAGGCCGGCATCCTGGCACATGGAAAGAATAGTATCAAGTTCAGGATGCAGCATAGGTTCCCCTTTTACATGCAGATATATGTAATTCGTATATGGTTTTATTTCGTCAAGAATATGTCCGAATTCTTCAATAGACATGAAATGTGGCGGACGTTTTGTTTCCTGGCAGAAAGAACATCTGAGATTACAGGTGCTTGTGATCTCTATGTAGATTCTTTTAAACCTGCTTACTGATCCCATTCTATTCTCCGTTTCTAAAATGTTTAATTAGCCTTGGCAAGGTACTGCTCGAGTGCAGAAGCAAGCTGATCTGGACATGATGTTGGCTTAAAACCACATTTGATACCTTTCATACGCTTAATAGCCTCGTTAACATCCATGCCCTCAACAAGTGCTGCAACACCCTGTGTATTGCCAGAGCATCCGCCCTCAAACCTAACACCTGTAACCTTATTATCTACTACATCGAATTCAATCGAACGTGAGCATACGCCCTTTGTTGTATATATCATAGTCATTCCTCCGTTTTATGTTTTTTGTTATTGTTATTATGCTTTGTATATGTCAGGGGGGAAAATTTCGGCATGCAGCTGTGCATGCATTTTAACACGCAGTCACAAATGCATTTTAACACGCTACAAATGCATTTTAACATTCAGCCACAAATGTAATTTAGCACCTGGCATCATTCATATCATAAATGCTTATAAAGTATAACACATATTATAGTAATTAGCGAATTGACATCTATAAAATTCCTGTAAAATATGTGGGAAATATGAATTCTGAAAAATATATAAAGAGTGGATAAAAAAAGTAGATGTAAAAATAGATATAGAAAGCAGCATATCATAATGTTGAATGCAGCCAATTACTATGGTACTATATTTACGATGAAAATAAGTCGTTAAGTTATTGATATACGTGTAAAGACTTTGTCATAATCAGATAAGAAGGATGGTATAAGTAATGATAGGTATTATAGGAGCAATGGACGAAGAAGTAGCTCAGATTGTTGAAGTTATGCAGGTTGAACGAAAAGAGAACAAGGCTTGTATGACATTTATGGCAGGAAAACTTAATGGTAAGGATGTTGTAGTTGTAAGAAGTGGCATTGGTAAGGTTAATGCAGCTGTATGTACGCAGATATTAGTAGATGATTTCAACGCAGATTATGTTATAAATACAGGTATTGCAGGTTCTCTTAAGGCGGAAATTGATATAGCAGATATAGTTATATCAAGTGATGTTCTTCATCATGATATGGATGCAACTGGTTTTGGATATCCTCTTGGACAGATACCAAGAATGGATGTATTATCGTTTGAGGCAGACAAGAAGCTTATCGAGCTTGCCGATAAAGCGTGCAGGAAGGTACTGCCAGAGATAGGAACACATATAGGAAGAGTTGTAAGTGGAGACCAGTTTATATCAGATAAAGCGGTTAAAGAAAGAATCGCTTCTAACTTTAATGGCTGTTGTACAGAGATGGAAGGTGCAGCTATAGCACAGACAGCATATCTTAATAAGGTGCCATTTGTAATCTTAAGAGCCATATCTGATAAAGCTGATGATAGTGCTACTATGGATTATCCAACATTTGAGAAAAAGGCTATAGAAAATTCAGTTAAGCTGATAAAGGAACTTGTTTTGGAACTGTAGAAATGTTGTTGTATAGCTGATATATTGTTTAAGTAACTTATTATTTATCATGATTTTGCGGATTAGGTTTTATTCAACAACAAAATATGACCCATATAAGCAGTTCATTTTCTGCCTATTGGGTCATAATTACATTCAAAATCTCTCAGTATCCCAATCTCCCAGCATTCCAATCTCCCGGCAAAATAAATTGGATATTCAACTTCGATATAGAATACATATATGGGGATTGAGTGTGCTGTGCAAATGTCGATATCATAAAAATATTTTAACATTCACTAGTTTGAAGTCCTTTTAATATGTCATAAGCTGCCTGAATATCAATTATATATTAAGCAGTTCACTATATACTTTAAGTGCTCCATCAGTGTCGTGGGCAAGTACGCGCTTTGCAAGAACTTTTCCGAGCTGTACACCTTCCTGGTCGAAGCTGTTTATATTCCATAAGAAGCCCTGGAACATAATCTTGTTTTCAAAGTGTGCAAGTAAGGCACCAAGTGTGGCAGGTGTCAGGACATCACCAGTGATTATGCTTGAAGGTCTGTTACCCTTGAAGTTCTTGTTAAGATTCTCATCTGACTTACCGCAGGCAAATGCTACAATCTGTGCAGCTACATTAGCACATAACTTCTGCTGGCTTGTGCTGTCCTGGATAGTAACATCATTAGCAAGCTGACTGTTTCTAAAGCCGATAAACTGAAGAGGAACTATGTCAGTACCCTGGTGGAGAAGCTGATAGAATGAGTGCTGGCCGTTGGTACCTGGTTCACCAAAGATAACAGGACCAGTTGGATAATCAACAGGTTCACCAAATCTGTTAACAGACTTACCATTAGATTCCATATCAAGCTGTTGTAAATGAGCAGGGAATCTGCTTAAACCCTGTGAGTAAGGAAGAACAGCTGTACATCCGTAACCAAGTACGTTGCGTTCATATACACCTATAAGAGCATCAAGCATTTCAGGATTCTTAAGTGGATCACTGTTCATGGAAAGCTTGTCCTCTGCTGTGGCACCATCAAGGAATGCAGCGAATACTTCTGGTCCAAAGGCGAGTGATAATACGGCACCACCTACAGATGAAGTAGAAGAAAAACGACCTCCAATGTAGTCATCCATAAAGAAAGCATCAAGATAATCAGAACTCTTGGCAAGAGGTGAGGTTTCACTTGTTACAGCAATCATATGTCTGGCTGGATTAAGTCCGGCTTTCTTAAGTGCATCTTTAACAAAAGATTCGTTAGTAAGTGTTTCAAGCGTAGTTCCTGACTTAGATACAAGTATAAATAATGAATGGGCAACATCGATAGAGGCAAGTATGGCAGATGCATCATCAGGGTCTACGTTGCTTATGAATTTAGCCTCCATTTTGAATGTATTATTCTTCTTAGCCCAGTTTTCAAGTGCTATGTACATCGCACGTGGACCTAAGTCACTTCCGCCGATACCTATCTGTACAACTGTAGTGAACTTTTCACCAGCTGCGTTAGTTATTTCACCGTTGTGTACTTTGTTGGCGAATTCGGCGATACGTTCCTGCTGGGTTTTATAGAAGCTTCTCTTATCAACACCATCGGCGTTAACAGCATCACCAAGCTGACCACGAGTCATGTGATGAAGTACAAGTCTTTTCTCGCCGGTATTGATTACTTCACCATTGTAAAGAGCTTTGAACTTATCAGCAAGCTGAGCCTCATCAGCAAGCTTTACAAGTGCATTTAACACCTCTGAATCAACTTTTTTAGCAGCGTAATTGTAGTTCAGGCCACATGCCATAGGAACATTATAGTTTTTCACACGTTCAGCTCCAGCCTCACCAGACATGACATCTGAAAGATTTACCTCTTTAGTCTTTTTTAGTTGTGTAAAAGACGTAAGTGTATCAAGATTATTCCAATTAATCATAAAAAATATCTCCTCCTTTTTTATCGTACATCAGTCATGGGCAAAATCCCCGTTGAATCCGACATCTAATTATACAAGAATTATACTATTATTAAATGTCGAAAACAAGGCACAAATCCGATATTTTGCCATAAAAAATCCAACATTTCACAATACCTTATGCTAATATTTTGACAATTAAGTCTAATAAATACATTGAAAAATATGTGTTCAGGACTTATAATGACGTTAGAAAACTTTTGTTATATATATTGCTAAAAGATACTGCCTGCAGATATAGAAAAGGAATCATATAAATGCAGGCGTATATATGGTATGGAGATTAGTGTGAAAAATAAGATTTTTCACACGCAAGATTTGTGCTTCGCACAAACTTAAGATGCGCAAAGAAGCAGCGCAAGAATGGAGGATTATTATGAAGATTCTTATGTTGGATGCATCTACATATGGTGAGGATGTTAACATAGACAAGTTCTATGCATTAGGTGAAGTAAAAAGTTATTCAACAAGTACAAGGGAGGAAGCGCTTAAAAGGGTTGCCGAGCATAATCCGGATGTCGTCATTATCAATAAGATAGCGGCAGATAAGGAATTTATAGATGCGGCTCCAGCTCTTAAGATGATAGCTGAGACTGCTACAGGATACAACAATATTGATATTATGTATGCAAAGGAAAAGAATATAAGAGTGGCTAATGTAGCCGGTTATTCTACAGATTCAGTAGTACAGCATACATTTGCACTTGGATTATATCTTATAGAGAAGATGAGCTACTATGATGGATATGTAAAGTCTGGTGAGTATGCAAAATGTCCGATTTTTTCACATTTTTCAAATGTGTTCCATGAACTTACAGGAAAGACATGGGGAATAGTTGGACTTGGAACTATAGGAAAAGGAGTGGCAAAGATTGCTGCAGATTTTGGGTGTAAGGTTATATATTATTCTGCGAGTGGAAAGACACAGGATGTTCCATATGAAAGAAAGGAACTTGATGAATTTTTGAAAGAATCAGACATTATATCAATTCATGCACCGCTGAATGAGAAAACACAGAATCTTTTTGATGCAGCAGCTTTTGATAAGATGAAGACAAGTGCCATACTCCTTAATTTGGGAAGAGGTCCTATAGTGAATGACACTGACCTTGCAGAAGCACTTGCTGATGGAAAGATAGCAGCGGCAGGACTGGATGTGCTTGGAAAGGAACCTATAGAGGCAGATAATCCACTGATGGAAATCAAGGATAGTACAAAGCTTGTTATAACACCACATGTTGCATGGGGAACAGTTGAAGCAAGAACAAGGCTTATGGATGAGGTTTATGAGAATATAGCCGCATTTAGTAAAGGTGAAAAGAGAAATGTTGTATCATAATAAATGATATTGTAATAAAATGATGGAAAGGATATAAAATATATGCAGATATTATCAGTAACAGATAATGAATTCAGAAAATATGGTCGTATAGTGGATAATATTGATTTTACGGCACTTGTAGAGGAATTGAAAAGAACACCCATACCAGCGGGTGTTGTATATGAGCCGGCAGTAAAGGAGCTTGAAGCACTTCCTGTAAGGCTGGATATATCAGCGGTTGCATATGGTGAGATGCCTGTGCAGATAGGTTATTGCAACGGACATAACTCAAAGCTTAATGCTCTTGAGTATCACAGAGATTCAGAGATTAATGTGGCAGCAACAGATATGATACTTATGCTTGGACTTTTAACAGATGTGGAAAAAGACCATACATATGACACATCTAAAGTTAAAGCTTTTTTAGTACCAGCAGGAACAGCAGTTGAAGTGTATGCAACAACACTTCACTATGCACCTTGTGGTGTGGATGGAAATGGCTTTCAGGTAGCAGTAGTACTTCCAAAGGGAACTAACTATCCACTTACATCAAAACATGCAAGAGTGCACAATAATATTGCTGACAGTGAGGATGCACTTCTTGCAGCTACTAACAAGTGGCTTATTGGCCATGAAGAGGGTGGACTTGATGATACAGCATTTATAGGGCTTAAAGGGGTTAATCCTGATATAAACGGATAGTGCCATAGGTTAATAAATAATGCAGTATTAATCTTCTTCGATAACTTGCACTTCCATATAAGAAAAATCAATATCGTCAATAAAGTTATCGCTTGTGAAGCGTACCTTGGAATGACGTTTGAAGTCTGCTATATTCGAATCGAACCACATAGGTTCACTTAAGTCGAATTCATAGCAGGCTTCTTTTATTCCATCAAATATTTTTTTAGTCCTGTTAAGCTTTGGGTCGTCATTAACTGCGACCATATCTTTAATCATGTGGTTAGAACTGTCAAATAATTTACACCATAATCTAAACATATCTATATTTCCTTTTTTGTATTTATTTTATATTATTTTGAAATTTCTATTTGAAATTATTTTGATGCTTTCCTTTTTATTATTCTTAATAAATAAGAAGTCTTCTACAGAGTTTTTCTATAACTGCTTGGAGACTGTTTAAATACGCGTTTAAAGGTATCTCCAAATGTGTTGCTGTCAGAAAAACCACATTCACAGGCTATTTCGGTCATAGAAAGCTCGGACTGCCTTAAAAGCTCTGCAGCGGCATGCGTTCGCACATCAACAAGATACTCACGGAAGCGGTGTCCTGTAAATGCTTTGAATTTTTTGGAAAGACTGGATTCACTCATATTAAACATTTCTGCGGTGCCTGAAAGAGTGATATTGTCTTTATAATTAGCAAGAATATATTCAACTATGCGCTGTATAGTTTCATTAGATAAGTCCATGCGGGAAACTACATTATCTTTATAAGTCTGGCATCTCATGGCATATAAAAGAAGCTCATGAAAGTAAGCTGTTGCATATGCAGGGGAAATGCTATCTACACCATGGAATTCATATGATATTTTATCCAGCTGCTCTTTAATGTATGACTGTTTTCGGGCTGGAATCTGAACGACAAAGTTTCCTCTTAAAATGTCAGATATATCTGTTATTCCATGTTCATAAAACCATAAAAGCTCTTCATCATCAAAGTAAAGAAGGCTTCTTATATTTTCTTCACTTGACATATAAGTAGTCATGTGTTCTACTCCAAAAGGAATGAGAGCAAGAGAACCTTTTTTTAGCATATACATATTTTCTTTGATATATAATGTACAGTTTCCTGATATAAGATATAAAAGCTCCCATCTGTTATGCGTATGAAAATGTGACATTTTGTATGAAGTAGGAACAGTTTTTATGTCTGGCAGAAAATTCGCCGGTATATATTCATGATGCATAAAATTACACCTTCTTTTATAAGTATTGTAAAACTTTATTGTTTAAAAGCTAACATATTTTAAGTGATTTTACAAGTTTCTTACAGTTTTTATGTATTAATATAAGTACAATATATATTATAATCAATTCATAGTTGCAACGTAGATAATAAAATATTTTTGACACTTATCATCTTATTATTTTAAAGAAAGGTATGGTAATAGATATGATACGAAGGAAAAGATTAGTTTCATCTATTATGGCAGGTATTATGTCGGGCCTGCTGGTTGTTGGAAATATAGGAGCATTTCCAGACAGAATCGTGGCGCAGGAGGGTACTGCTTTGCAGACAAAAAACATTTATACAGCAGTGAAGGATATAAACAATGATGAGAATAACTACAAGCCGCTTGACGTAAGCGACCCTATAGAGTTTGGAGGTACTTATATTAAGTACGATTCTGAAACTATACAGTTGTCTGAAACAGCGATTTATCTTGATGGTTCATTATCAGATGAAGTTGCTGATAAATATCCATATGTATATAACGATATTACAAAGGCACTTAGTGACAGCAGTTTAAAGAATGGAACAAAGGAAGCACCTATGACGGTATATGTAGCCCCTTTCGTATACTGGATAGATGATCCGGCAGCTACTGATACTAAGCAGCCGGATAAGACATATGGTGTTCCTTATGGAATGATTATTAACAGTGATTATCTTACTATAAAGGGACTTACAAAGGATCCGTATAATGTAGTATTTGCTGGAAACAGAGGCCAGTCACATGCTTGTAATGGTAACTACACGATGTTCAGATTCAACTGTAAGGGAGCACTTACAGTAAAGAACATAACGATAGGTAACTATTGCAGCGTTGATCTTAAATATCCTCTTCTTCCAAAACTGGATATAGATAAGAGAACAAAAACTATTACACAGGCACAGCTTGCTGATATGTCTGGAGATAAGATGTTTGCAGATAACTGTAACTTTATCAGCCGTCTGAATCTTGATCCTATAGGCGGTGCGGCACGAAGCCTTTATAACAACTGCCATTTTGAGAGTACAGACGATGCGATTAATGGTAATGCAGTGTTTGTTGGCTGTGATTTTGATTTCTACGGAAACAGACCATTATATTCATCATATAACACAGGTTCAACATTTTTAGGCTGTATCTTTAATAGTGTTGTTTTGAATGTTGAAGCTGAGCCAATGCAGTACTTCACAAAGGAAGGCGGAACAATAACAGCAGTTGATTGTGCATATAAGAGCAACTTCAGTATTCCTTTTGGAATTGCATGGACAAAGTACCCAGATAAGTCACTTAAGTGCTATCAGTATAACATAACACATAACAATGAAAGCATAATGATAGCAGGAAAGGATGCTGCTGAAACGGTTGATATGACAGGAAAGCAGGTTCTTAATGCATATAGAATAGAAGATGGTGGAAAGGTATATTACAATACTTACAATCTTTTAAGGGGCAATGATAACTGGGATCCACTTGGTGTTAAGGATATAGCAGTTAAGAATGGTGCAGACAGCATAGCTACACAGCTTAATATAGAAAGCGAAGGTAAGGTAGAAGCTATAGAGTCAGGAACTGAAACAGCTAAGCTGACGGCAGGTGTTAAGTATTTCTATGGTGATACAGATAAGAATCAGAAGATTACCTACAGTGTGGCTGATGAATATAAGCCATATGTATCAATAGTTGATAATAAGGACGGAACATGCGTAGTTAATGGTACTAATAACGAAGATGAAGCAAAGGAAGTAGTTATTGAAGCAAGTACGGAGAGTGGCTTAAAAGCAGCTATAGCCATAACAGTTAAACCAGCTAAGCTTGCAGCTCCATCATGGACAAAGCTTCCAGAGGTGGTTAACAATGGTGATGGCACACTTAAAGCAGATTATAAGCTGAATCTTGGTGACAGGGCAGATATGTCAGTTATTAACTGGTATAGATGCAGTGATGCAAGTGGAAGCAATCCTGTGTTAACAGCAGTGTCTACAATGAATAATCCTCAGTACACATATACACTTACAGCAGGTGATATAGGATATTATATCTGTGCTTCTGTTGCTCCAAAGAATATAAGAAGTGACTTAGGTGATGCGGTAAAAGTTGTATATTCAGAGGCTGTAAGTGCAAAGGATATTAAAGCTAAGAATTACACAACAGATTTTTCAGACTTCCCTACTGTTAAACAGCCAGAGATAAAGGAAGGCTTCTGGACAGTGGATTCGTACAGACCAGCAGATACAGAGAGCTTTGGAAGCTGGAAGGGTGAAGATACAGAAACACCTTGGGTATATGGTGAAACTGGTAACGGTTCAGTTGGTGCCGGAATCTATCAGGGAACACAGGGAGCAAGACTTATGTATACACCAGTTGAAGGCAAATATGGTGATATGACTGTCAAGGTTGTGGCTGATCCTGCAAAGACGGCAGGTCAGGGCTTTGGTAGTGCAGGACAGTATATGGATGTATGCATTAAGTTTGATACTAAAACACTTACAGGATATGCATTAAGAATCATAAGAACAAGGGCATCTTCTAGTGCAGTTACATTTGTACTTGTTAAGTATGATAATGGCAATACAACATATATATCAGATGAAGTTATAGCAACATGCTTCCTTACAGGATGCGAGATAACCTTAAAGGCAGAGGGAAGCAAGCTTACAGCACATGTAGAAACACCTACAGCACAGCTTGCAGACCAGGCAGCAGCTGGCTATGTTCATGTGGTTGACTTAAATGCAGATATAGAGGCTAACACATATGGCGGAGCAGCTATACAGCATACAGGAACAACAGGAACTGGTGGATGGCAGAATACAACTATGCTTCACAGCTTAAGCATAGAATGGGCTGGTGATACAAACCAGAATCCTGTTGTAGAAGAAACGACAGATAATCCATCGACAGATGAACCTTCAACAGGAGAGACTGCTGAAGATGAAACAGCACAGACTGATTCTACAGAGAATGTTAAGACAGCAGATACATCACATGCTGGTATATATGCTGCATTACTTACAGTGAGTGTCGCATCACTTATAGCACTTGGATATGTCTGCATAAGAAAAAGAAGAATATAAAAAGAATATTAAGAAGATAATTGGAATCATAATCTAACATAATCCCGGTTTAAAGTTACATATGAACTTTAAACCGGGATTACTGTTTTATAAAGCTTGTAATGATTATCAAAAATCACATTAGCTTTATTAAATTAGTTTTACTACATTGTTTTTACTATTTTTTTACTGATTCAGAAAATATTATATCATACTGATCAGATGGATATACCTGATATATGAAAGAGGATAGCAGTGTTTTGGCATTTTCAAGAGCCTTGTCGTATAATCCATTTGCTATGGCATCATTTAATGCCTCATCTGTTAGCTGCTTTAATGCGTCGTTATGTTCGGTAAGAGTTATAGGTGTAAATATGCTTGTACTTTCGTGGAGCACCTTGAAGGAATCAAGGTCAAGGTCGGCAGAAAGAGTTTTAACCTCAGGTACAGTTACATATATGTTATGCTTTGTGTCTTCTGTATCACCCAAACTCCATGTTACATCACTGAAGTTGATTCCAGCCTTGATGTTAGTGTTATATGTGTATATATACTTTGATTCTGTCAGAGGTATAGATATATTAAAAAGCTTTCTGTCCTTAGTTTCAACACGCACAGACGTTGTTGTTACAGACTGTGTAGCCAGCTCGCCGATATTTTCAAAGCCTATCTGAGTGACCTTGCCATCTGTCTGGTAACTCGTTGATGCAGTCTTTTTAGTGTATATCAAAGCTATAACAAGCAGGGCTATTATTATAATGTTTATTATTGTTTTTAACCCTGGAAAATGAAGGCTTAATAAGGACCTTTTTTTAGTACGTTTTTTTGCTTCTTTCAAAGCTTCATTATCATGGTATTCTTTATTCATATTTTAATATTAATCTCCATTCATGTATTTTATATGATGTATATCAGTTATGACAACATGCAGGCATCAATCACATCATAACACATAATTGTAATATTTTGGAAAAAATAAGATTAAAAATAAAGTTAAAAATAAAGATGAAAATAAAGATGAAAATAAAGGTACCCCGGATACCCGTTATGATAAAGGTATCCGGGGCTATAAAGCCTGTAAGCTTTGATGTGCGGAATAGCTGCCACACGGGGGATTAATAAATGCTGCTCATATCTTAAATAAAATATTGGCATTATCTATTAATGCTGGCACTAGTCCATATTTACATTGAGATGTCTTGGAAGACCATCAACCATGATTGGTGAAAGTTCAGCCTGAATCAATGGTCTTATGTAATGAATAAGGTCTTCTGTAACGAAATCATCTTCTGTGATCCACTCAAGTGGAACTTTCTTTTCGATGTTAGCAATCTGATGAACATCATGAGTTTCAGTGATGCACATATATGGATCATCAGATACTCTCTTAAGTACTACAACTTTACCAGTTTCACCTTCAAATGCAGCCTTTACAGCAGCACCACCAACGTTGAAGGCTTCAGTGATATCAGTACGTGAAGTCATGTGAGCTGCACAACGCTGAAGAGTAGATAACTCAATAGCTCTTGTCTTGATACCAAGTTCAGAACCTACCTTGTTGGCAAGGAACTTGGCAGAACCAGCTAACTGCTTGTGACCGAAAGCATCCACGAACTCAACATGCTCTGAAAGCTCGAATACATATCTTCCGTCCATAACCTTGATACCTTCTGAAACAGCAATAACCATAGAACGACCTTTAGAAGCTATCTCTTTAACTCTTTCAAGGAAGTGGTCGATATCAAATACCTTCTCAGGAAGATAGATAAGATCTACACCTTCACAATCTTCGCCTCTTGCAAGAGCAGAAGCGGCTGTAAGCCATCCGGCGTTACGTCCCATAATCTCAACTATTGTAACAGTTGGGTAATCATATACAAGACCGTCACGGATAATCTCCTTCATAGTAGCTGCAATAAACTTGGCAGCACTACCAAAACCAGGAGTATGATCAGTAACAGCAAGGTCGTTGTCGATAGTCTTAGGAACACCCATGAACTTTATATCGCTTCCGATAAGAAGTGCATAGTCAGAAAGCTTCTTGATAGTATCCATGGAATCGTTACCACCAATATAGAAGAAGTATGATATATTAAGTTCCTTAAGAATCTCGAAAATCTTCTCATATGTTTCTCTGTCATCAGAGATTTCAGGAAGCTTATAACGACATGAACCTAAGTAAGAAGAAGGAGTTCTCTTTAAAAGGTCAATATCGATATCTGTCTTAATCTTTTCAGAAAGATCTACATACTGCTTGTCAAGAAGACCCTTGATTCCGTGAAGCATACCATATACTTTATTAGCCCCTCTGTCCTTGGCTGTCTTAAACACACCTGCAAGACTTGAATTGATTACGGCAGTTGGTCCGCCAGACTGTCCTACGATAACATTTCCTAACATAAATGTCCTCCGAATTATAAAAATAATTAAATAATAAAACTCAGGTCAGAATCCCTCGTGACTTCTAACCTATGACAAATATGATGCAAGGGTCGCAAGATCAAAGTCATATCATGCAGGCACGAAAGATTTTTTGGATGTGAACTTTTAACTCTTACAACATAAACATTTTATTAAAATTATATTAACATAATTAGAGCAATCATACAACTCAAATGTGCTTATAAATTAAATAAATTCATAAATTTAGTAAAATCTTTAATCATATAGTGGAAACTTTCAAAAAATTTGTAGTATACTGATAATAAGCACAAGGTATATGACAGATATCTAAAAAAGACAATACATTACAAAGAAAACTATAAGCAGTAAAGGAGATGTACATTATGAGTAAACAGACATGGAAACCAGGAAATATGCTTTATCCAGTGCCGGCAGTTATGGTCAGCTGTCAGAGAGGTGAAGAAAAACCCAATATCATAACAGTTGCATGGGCAGGGACTATATGTTCGGATCCTGCAATGGTATCTATATCAATAAGGAAAGAAAGATATAGCCATGATATTATAAAAGAATCAGGAGAGTTCGTTATTAATCTTACAACGAAAAAGCTGTGCCGGGCAACGGACTACTGTGGCGTAAAGTCAGGTAAGGATACAGATAAATTCAAGGATATGCATCTTACACCTGAAAAGTCAGTTAAGATAAATGCACCGGCTATTAAAGAGAGCCCTGTTAACATAGAATGTAAGGTGAAGGATATAGTGGAGCTTGGAAGCCATGATATGTTTATTGCCGAAGTCGTCGCTGTTAATGTTGATGAATCACTTCTTGACAGCAAGGGAACATTACATCTTAAGGATGCTGAACTTGTAGCTTATTCACATGGACAGTATTACGCACTTGGTGAACATCTCGGACGCTTTGGATATTCAGTTAAAAAAAGGTAAAATTATAAAAATAAAATATCTCTAAAGCGCGTAAAACCCCTTTACAAACAGTTATATGCGTGGTAGTATACAATTGTTACAAAAATGTTACGGAATTATTACACGGGGAAAGAATTCCATTGTATATACGATATATGGAGGAACGTATGACACGCATTACAAGATATGGAAGAAAGGTGAAAACTACCTTTATCTCAACTATGTTTGCAGCATGCATTGCAATAGTGATAGGTATTCCATTTGTATCTAAGAATATGTTTAACAATGATGTGGGATATTACAGCATATCGATTCGTGGTACACATGTTGGAGCAGCCAACACAGAGGAAGAAGTTAATGTGGCACTGGCAAATGCACGTCTGCAGTTAAGCCAGCAGCTTGATGATTATATATATATGGACTGTGATGTCCAGATTGATAAAGAAAACAGGGCTATAGCGTCAAGAATGTCAGAAAAGCAGCTTGAAAGTTCTATATACAGCCAGTTGTTTGACTGTATACTTGATGTTGAAAAGCAGCTTGCATATACTGTAAGAATAGATGATTATACAGTTAATCTGTCATCCAAGCAGGATGTAGAAGAACTGTTTTCAAAGCTTATACAGCCATATAACAGGGCTGATGAGTTTGAGCCGGTTATTAAGTCTAGTTCGGCAGCAGATGGAACATATATAGTGTCTATAGATAAGAATGAGGAGACAACGGTGCAGGATACACAGATAGTTGCATCATTCTTTGAAGACAGTACTGGTTCTAACGGTGAAAGCAAGAAGACACCAGATGAGATACAGTCTATAGGTTTTGCACAGAATGTATCTGTTAATGCTGTATATGCTGATAAGGTAGAGGTATCAACAGTACAGGAAGCTTATGATACAATAACAAAGGTAAACAATACCAATGTTTATTATATTGTTAAAGAGGGCGATACTCTTGAGAGTATAGCTAAAGATAATAACATAACAGTTGAAGATTTGTTAAAGCTTAATACTAAGTTAAAAGAGGACTCAGTTATAGTTCCAGGTGATGAGCTTGTTATAACAGTGCCTGAGTCAGATATAACAGTAGTGACAACAAAGCAGCTTTCTTATGAGGAAGATTACAACGCAGAGCCTGAGTATCTTGATGATAACAACAACTATAGAGGTACGAATTATATTCTTGATGAAGGAACAACGGGACATCATTCAGTAGTAGCAACAGTTACATATGAGAATGGTAAAGAGGTTGCAAGACAGATAACAAGCGAGAATATAACAGTTGAATCAAAGCCGGCAAAGATAGCAGTTGGAACACTTACACCACCAACATATATAAAGCCTGTCAGTGGTGGAACATTTTCATCAGGTTATGGTTCAAGATGGGGCACAACTCATTACGGAGTTGACTGGTCATGCAACCAGGGAACATCAGTTAAGGCTTCAAGAGACGGAGTAGTAACAAGGGCTGGATGGTATTCTGCTTATGGATATTGTGTAGATATACAGCATGAAGATGGCAGCATGACAAGATATGGACATAACAGTAAAGTAACAGTGACTGCCGGCCAGCAGGTGAAGCAGGGTGAAGAGATAGCTCTTAGTGGCAATACTGGTGATAGTACAGGACCACATGTGCATTTTGAAATATGGATAGATGGCAGAAGAGTGAATCCACTTGATTATGTAAACAAGAATTAAGTTAACTTATGAATAAGGGCGTGGATATTAATAATCCATGCCCTGTTTTAAACTTTATGGATATATAACGTTGACATAATAAAAAGGTATGATATAATCATTAAGATATTGATTTAAATACCAATATTATTTTAGATAATAAAGTAAAAGTATACACATGATGAATGTTTTGACGGCTTTATGTCACTAATGCATGATAGTTGTTTTTGTGATAAGCCGTGAATACCATGATATATTGAATATAAATGACAGATATGTCGATAATTAATAAAGAAACTAAAGTTTTAGATATGATGAGTAAGTGATATTGAGGTGCAAAGTATGGAACAGTATGTTGTCAAAGGTGGAGTGCCACTTTGTGGAGAAGTGTCCATAGGTGGAGCTAAGAATGCAGCACTTGGTATTCTGGCAGCAGCGATTATGACAGATGAGACCGTAACAATAGAGAATGTACCTAACGTGAGAGATACAAAGGTGTTGCTTCAGGCAATCGAAGGAATAGGTGCAAAGGTAAAATATATATATAATAATACAGTTCAGATTAACGGCGGATCTATATGTGATCTTAATGTTGAATACGAATATATAAGAAAGATAAGAGCATCATATTATCTTCTTGGTGCGTTACTTGGTAAGTACAATGAATCTAATGTAGCACTTCCAGGTGGCTGTAACATAGGAAGCAGACCTATAGACCAGCACCTTAAGGGCTTTAAAGCACTTGGTGCCAAAGTGAACATAGATCATGGCGTTGTCAGCGCTAAAGCAGAAAAACTGGTTGGCGGACACATATATTTTGATGTTGTAACAGTAGGTGCCACTATTAACCTTATGATGGCAGCATGCATGGCTGATGGAGAAACTATCCTTGAAAATGCAGCTAAGGAGCCACATATAGTTGATGTAGCTAACTTCCTTAATGCCATGGGAGCTAATATCAAGGGTGCTGGTACAGATGTTATAAGAATAAGGGGCGTAGAGAGACTTCATGGATGCACATATTCTATAATACCAGACCAGATTGAGGCAGGAACTTTCATGATGGCGGCAGCAGCTACACATGGAGATGTTGTCATAAAGGACGTTATTCCTAAGCATCTTGAGTCTATAACTGCCAAGCTTCATGAGATGGGCTGTCAGCTCATAGAAGGTGACGACTGGATAAGGGTTATAGCAGAAGGTGAGATAGGAAGTACTAATGTTAAGACACTTCCATATCCTGGCTTTCCAACAGATATGCAGCCACAGATAGCAGTTGCACTTGCACTTGCTAATGGTTCAAGCATGGTTACAGAGAGTATATTTGAGAATAGATTCAAGTATGTTGATGAGCTTAACAGGATGGGTGCTAAGATTAAAGTTGAGGGCAATACAGCTTATATAGAAGGTGTTAAGCATTTTACCTCAGCACAGCTTTCAGCGCCTGATTTAAGAGCTGGAGCAGCACTTGTGATCGCGGCACTTGCGGCAGAGGGCATATCAGAAATAGACGATATAGAGTATATCCAGAGAGGATACGAAGATTTTGAAGGTAAACTTTCAGCACTTGGTGCTGTTATAGCAAGAGTAGATTCTGAAAGAGAACTTCAGAAGTTTAAGTTGAAAATAGGATGATAATAGACTGCGGAGAATAATATTGTGCAGATATCCGGAGTGATAATGGCAGATTTATCACAAGATATCGCAGGCATGATATATTTCCGCAGTTTTTTTATATATTTTTATCATTTTTTTACAAATATTCTGTTAAAATATGTTAAACTATTATCATGATGGTTGTAAATATATTAATATGACTTATATGGAGAAAACATGAAATTAAAGGATAAGTTAAAGGTTTCATTCTGCGTTATGGTTATACTTCCGGCGCTGCTTTTATGCGTGTTTGTTGTCGGAATATTTAAGATACAGTCGGATAGTATATGCAAGACATATAATGTAGAAGACGATACGGTACTGTTATATTTTTATTCGCCTATGACATTGTTTGGCAGTATTACAGATGATGTGTATGAGCAGATAAAAGAACAGGCAGAAGAAGAACCAACGACATTTAACAACAGGGCATACCTTGAGTCACTTGGTTCCACATTAAATGACAGACTTTCAGAGCTTGTTGTAAGAAAGAATAATAATGTCATATATAATTCAACACAATATTCAAACACAGATCTTGCAAGGCTTCTTCCAGAGTATGAGACAGATGAGAACAACATAACGGATGTTGCTACATATAGAGGTGGCATATATCATAGTCTTATAAAACAGGTAGACTTTTCAGATAGCTTAGGAAATATATACAGTGTGTCTATCGTCACATCTGTTAAGCAGAGCATACCACAGATAAGACAGATGCTATGGCAGCTTGTTTTTATCATCATCATCATACTTGTCATAACCAGCCTTGTGCTTAATCTGTGGATATACAGTTCTATCATCAAGCCGGTTAACAAGCTGAAGCTTGCAACAGATAATATAAAAGAAGGAAACTTTGACTTTGAGATGCCAAGGGTTCCTGATAACGAAATAGGTGATGTGTGTAAGGACTTTGAAGAGATGAGACTTATACTAAAGAAGTCATCAGAGGATAAGCTTCAGTCAGATAAAGAAGAGAAGGAACTTATAAGAAATATATCACATGATTTAAAGACACCGCTCACAGCTATTAAAGGCTATGTTGAGGGTCTACGTGATGGAATAGCCGATACTCCGGAAAAACAGGCAAAGTATATTAAGACTATTTCCAACAAGGTTAATGATATGGATAAGCTTATAGATGAACTTACTATATATTCAAGACTTGATGCTAACAGGATACTATATACATTTATAAAACTTAATGTTTCAGATTATTTTGATGACTGCTGTGAAGAAATAGGCACAGAACTGGATGCCTCTGGCATAGAGCTGAACTACAGGAATCATATAGACAAGCCGGTAATGATAGTCGCAGACCCAGAGCAGTTAAAGAGAGTTATCAATAATATAATCAGCAACTCAGTCAAGTACATGGTAGAAGGCCGTAAGGGAAAGATAGATATAGACCTTTATGACGAGGGCGAGTATGTACATGTTGTCATGGCTGACAATGGCAAGGGTATAGCTGGCAAGGATATTTCAAGAATATTTGAAAGATTCTACCGTACTGATGAATCACGAAACTCCAAGCAAGGCGGCAGCGGCATAGGACTTGCTATTGTCAAGAAAATCGTTGAAGACCATAAAGGCAAGATATGGGCAGAGAGTGTTGAAGGCGAAGGAACTACAATGCATCTTAATCTGCTTAAGTATAATGAGAATAACCAGCTTGGAATTCTGCAAAAATAAAATATAAAAGGAATAGAAAGGGACAATTGTATGAGCAAAGTATTGATAGTTGAAGATGAGGAAGCAATCGCAGATATTGAAAAGGATTACCTTGAATTAAGTGGATTCACGGTAACAACATGCAAGGATGGAACAACAGGTCTTGCAGAGGCACTTGACGGGGATTATGACATATATATTCTTGATGTCATGCTTCCAGGTGTAGATGGTTTTGAGATATGCAAAAGAATAAGAGAAGTTAAGAATACTCCTATTATTATGGTATCAGCTAAAAAAGAGGATATCGACAAGATAAGAGGACTTGGCGTAGGTGCTGATGATTATATGACGAAGCCTTTTAGTCCAAGTGAACTTGTTGCCAGAGTTAAGGCACATCTTTCAAGATATGAAAGACTTGTAAACAGTGCCCAGCCTGAAAATGATATTATCGAAATAAGAGGCATCAGGATAGATAAGACAGCCAGAAGAGTATTCGTTAATGGTGAAGAGAAGATATTTACAACTAAGGAATTCGATCTTCTTACATTCTTAGCAGAACATCCTAATCATGTATACACTAAGGAAGAGCTTTTTAAGGAAATATGGGATATGGATTCTATCGGTGATATTGCAACCGTTACTGTCCATATTAAAAAGATAAGGGAAAAGATAGAACTTGATACAAGTAAGCCACAATATATCGAAACGATATGGGGGGTAGGCTACCGCTTTAAGTTATAATACATTACAAAAGCCTGTTTAGAACATATATCCATAAGAACCTTAAATATATCGTCCTGTTTTGGATATTATAAAACTATGAGTGATTTATATGACAGAAAGAAGGATAAATATGATAATTGAAAAGGAATATTTTGATTCAGAAGAAGTCAGGAAAGCAAATGCCATGAATGATAAGACGATGGCACCACCAAGAAGAATACGTCTTGCGACAACGGACAGTAACAAATATTATGCCAAAGCTGTATTTGTAGCCGATAAAGAAAATATAATTACCGGTGAGCTTCTTTACAGACCGGATTTTCAGGAGTCAGAAGAGGGAGTGGCATTCAGCGAGGTTGTTGTTAAACAGACAGCAGATGTGGAAGAATATTTCAAGAATCTTATAAGGTTTGAAGGCTATAAAGTGATTCCGGAAGAATATGATGAGAGTGATATGCTTATGCATTATGATGAGCTGAGCATACAGGCTAATAAGCTTTTGTTTCTTGAGAGCAGGGAGGAGTAGATATGACAGATACGCAGAATGAGGCGTTTAAGACACCGGTAAATAAGATACGGCTGTTTGAGCATGGGGCTCCGGGTTCGCAGAACCTTAAGCTTACAAGAAAATATTACACTGAAGATATGCCTGATGGAAGAGTAAAGCATATAGTGCAGAACATTACAGATCCGGATATTGTTCCTTATATACCAGATGGTATTGGTAACAGTGCAGACACAGAAAGGATTCCGGCAGTATTGATTATTCCAGGAGGTGCGTTCAGACGTCTTGTATACAACTTTGAAGGTGAAGATGTTGCAAAGTGGCTTAATAGTATGGGAATAGCAGCATTTGTTCTTGAATGCAGACTTCCATCAGATGAACATGATAATGCAGAGGATGTTCCGCTTATAGATGCTATGCGCGCAATGAGAGTTATAAGAGGAAGGGCGCAGGAATTCGGTATAGATGAAGCTAAGATAGGCGTTATGGGCTTTTCGGCAGGAGGCTTTATGGCAGCGTTGTTATCAACAGCGTATGAAAGCGATGTGTATGCGGATTATAAGTATAAGGATGAATATGATAAACTGTCGGCAAGACCAGATTTTGCTGTTTGTTCATATCCGGTTATAAGTATTGACGATTGTATTGAAGCAGGTAAAAGATATATGTCTGAGGAACAGGTGCTTGAGAGAATCAGCGACAGTGAGACAAAGATACTGCATAAGTATAATCCGGATAAGCTTGTAAGACCGGATATGCCGCCAGTATTTATATGTGAAACGGATGATGATAGAATAACATTATCTGAGAACAGTGTGGGCTTTTATATGGCAGCAAAAAAAGCCGGGGTAAGTGCGGAACTTCATATATTCAGAACAGGTGGACATGGTTATGGCTGCGGTGATGATTTTGCACAGACTGGAGAGTGGAAAGTGCTTTTTACAAAGTGGATTGAGAGTATTGGAATTATTTAGTTATGTTGGATATAATATATGAAGATAAAGATAAGATTATTTTAAACAAGCCAGCGGGACAGCTGTCGCAGAGCGGAAAGTCGTTTGAGATGGATCTTGTAAGTGAAGTTCTTACATATAGAAAAAGCAAGGGTGAAGAAGCTTACGCAGCTATAATAAACAGACTTGACCGTCCTGTATCAGGGCTTGTACTTATGGCTAAGAATAAAAAGGAAGCAGCAAGACTGTCTTTGCTTATGCAAAAAGAAACACTCTGTAAACATTATCAGGTACTTGTATGTGGAAAACCGGATTCTGATGAAGGCGAACTTGTGGATAATCTTATAAAAGATGCAAAGAATAATGAATCATCGGTAGTTTCAAAAGGAACGGCGGGTTCTAAGGAAGCAAGACTTAAATACAGGCTTCTTTCTTATGATGAAGAAGCGGACATATCAAGGCTGGATATTCATCTTATAACAGGCAGACATCATCAGATACGTGTCCAGCTTGCTTCAAGAAACATGCCGGTTGCTGGTGATGGAAAGTATGGTGGAAATATGGCAGCCCAGGCAGCTGAAAGGATAAAAGGCATACGTATTAAGCGTGGATGCATAGCGTTATGTGCGGTTAGTCTTAAGCTTGATGGCAAGTTATACGAAGTGAAACCAGGATTTTAGATATAGGTATAAGATAATCACCTCTGTGGAATACTTCTACAGAGGTGATTATTTATGTGCAGAGAGGAAAGAAATGTAAAAGAAAATAAAGAAGAGTATCAAAAAGAATATCAAGATAAAGAATATAACAGGAAACTGAAATACCTTGCCGGGATTGTAGTTATAACATTTTCTGTATATGTGAGCTTTAAATATCTTCTTGTATATGTGTGGCCATTTGTGCTTGGCGTGCTTGCTGCACTGCTTCTTGAAAAGCCAGTAAACAGTATATATATGTGGATATGCAAAGGGATAAGGCTGGATAAAAGAAAAGTACATGCACAAAGAATTAAAGAACATCGCATAAAAAGCATAATAGCCACAATTATAATGTTAATAATATCTGTTGTTATAATAATATTGCTTGCTGCAGCAGTTATAACAGGAGCGAATGAGATAAGTGATTTTTTAAAGAACTGGGATTACAATACGATAGGTATAAGGCAGCAGACTGCCAGGATATGCCTTGAAGCGGATGATTTTCTTGGACTTGATGGTGGATGTTGTCTTGATACGCTTATAATGTGTGGACGCAGGCTGGCAGGTATAATGCCTGAAAAGATATTTCATATATCTGTACCTGTTATAAAAAATATAGTTATAGTGGCTGGAGGTCTGGTTGTTGGCTTTATATCAGTTATATATCTGTCAACAGATATGGATGAAATAAGGACACAGATACGTGACAGTGTGTTTGTGGAAGAGATAAGGATGCTGTGGCATGAGGTAAAGAGACTTATCAATGTATATTTTAAAGTTGAATTAAGAATCATGTTTATTAATTCAGCTATAAGCATGGCAGCATTTTTTATAATAAAAAGTCCATATGCAGTCATGCTCGGAATAATAGTTGGAGTTGTTGATGCACTTCCGGTATTTGGGACAGGTACGATACTTATACCGTGGATGTTGTTTAACCTGATTATGAAGAATTTCTTATCGGCAGTGGTTGTGCTTGTGACATATGTAATAACTTATTTTGTACGTGAGATTATGGAGTCAAAATGTATGGGAGACAAGCTTGGAATATCGCCTTTTGCCATGCTTGTTATTATATTTGTCGGACTGCTTGTGTATGGTATTCCAGGCTTCATAACCGGTCCCGTGAGCTTCGTTATAATAAAAGCACTGGTTTTAAGGCTTAGATGTGTTATGAAGATGGATGAAGCATAGAAAAAGGAATAAAAGAAAAAACGGAATATATGAAAAGTGCCTTGAAATTAATCAGGTCAGATGTTAAACTAATACAGATTATGTGACACATTTAACAGATAGCGCAGATAGCGCAGGAATGAGGTATATTTATGGCAGAGGATAAGAAGTTAGTAGAAGCGATTACTTCCATGGATGTAGACTTTGCACAGTGGTACACAGATGTATGCAAGAAAGCAGAGCTTATGTCATATTCAAGCGTTAAGGGATGTATGATATTTAAGCCGGCTGGATATGCAATCTGGGAGAATATAAAGAACGAGATGGACAGAAGATTTAAGGAAACAGGTGTTGAGAATGTATACCTTCCTATGTTTATTCCAGAAAGTCTTCTTGAAAAGGAAAAGGATCATGTAGAAGGGTTTGCACCAGAAGTAGCGTGGGTTACTTATGGAGGACTTAATCCACTTCAGGAAAGAATGTGTGTAAGACCAACATCTGAAACACTTTTTTGCGATTTCTACAAGGATGAGATACAGTCATACAGAGATTTGCCAAAGGTATATAACCAGTGGTGTTCAGTAGTAAGATGGGAAAAAGAAACAAGACCATTCCTTCGTTCAAGAGAATTCTTATGGCAGGAAGGACATACAGCACATGCAACAGCAGAGGATGCAGAAGCACGTACACAGCAGATGCTTAACCTTTATGCACAGTTTTGTGAAGAGGTGCTTGCTATACCTGTTATCAAGGGACGTAAGACAGATAAGGAAAAGTTTGCAGGTGCAGAGGCTACTTATACTATAGAAGCACTTATGCATGATGGTAAGGCACTCCAGTCAGGAACAAGCCACAACTTTGGAGATGGATTCGCTAAGGCATTTGGCATACAGTATACAGATAAGGATAATAAGCTTAAGTATGTTCATCAGACTTCATGGGGAACAACAACAAGACTTATCGGTGCTGTTATCATGACACACGGTGATAACTCAGGACTTGTACTTCCACCTAAGGTTGCACCAGTTCAGGTTGACATCATACCTATCATGCAGAAGAAGGAAGGCGTGCTTGATAAGGCTTACGAAGTAAGAGATGCTATAAAGGCAGCGGGTCTCAGAGTTAAGGTTGATGATTCTGATAAGAATCCAGGCTGGAAGTTCTCAGAGCAGGAAATGCGTGGTATCCCTGTAAGAGTTGAGATGGGACCAAGAGATATTGAAGCTAACCAGGCTATCGTTGTACGCCGTGATACAAGAGAGAAGATTACAGTAGCTATTGACGAGCTTGCAGCTAAGCTTCCAGAGATACTTGATACTATCCAGAAGGATATGCTTGAAAGAGCAAGAGCACATAGAGATGCACATACATATGTTGCAGTTAACTATGATGAGTTCAAGGAAACAGCAGCTAACAAGCCAGGATTTATCAAGGCTATGTGGTGTGGTGACCAGGCATGTGAAGATAAGATTAAAGAAGATACAACATGTACTTCAAGATGTATGCCATTTGCACAGGAACAGTTAAGTGACGTGTGTGTATGCTGTGGCAGACCAGCTAAGAAGATGGTTTACTGGGGCAAGGCATACTAATAATATATGATACTAGGGTCAAAAGGTCTAAACCCACATGAGCTTGCTCATAGGTGGGTGAAAAACATTGGGACCCGCCACGATATGCGAATATTGGTGAGAATATATATTACATATTTCAGATTGTTCAGGCTGGTTCAGATTAAATCAGATTAAATTAAGCGGAAAATCCATAGGTAAATGTGGGTTTTCCGTTTTTTGATTTTTACTTAAAAAAATTCATTTGTATTGTAATGCAAATGGGGGTTAAGTAAAACATCCAGACAACCGATAAACTTATCATAAAGAAATAAAAAAGTTTTTTGTTTATAATAGAAAGAGAGGCGGTTAGTATGCGTATAGATGCTTATAATGCTGTCAGCCAGGTATACAAGACAAGTGCTTATGCCAGGGAAAAAGGCATGGCTGTTAAGAAAACTGAAAAAGACAAGTATGAATTATCAGATACAGCCAGATTATATAATACAGCTAAGGCAGCAGTTAGTGAAGCTTCTGATGTAAGACTTGATAAAGTCAACGACATCAAGGCACGTATTGCAGCCGGAACATATAATATAAGTTCAGAGGCAGTAGCCGAGAAGATGCTTGGCAGTGTATCTACATTGACATTCTGATGAAAAAGAATGCATATGGTCAGAGGATGCATTGGGATTGTGCATTGCTGTACAGTTTTATAGTTTGCTGACACGATAATCTTAAGACGGAGGAGCATATATGGCAAGCCTGATAGATTGTTTAATCGAAGACCTTACGAATGAGAATGATGGATATGAGAAGCTCCTTAGTCTGTCGAATGAAAAAACATCTGCCATAGTAAGTGGCAATATCGAAAAGCTTCAGGAGATATTTACAAGAGAGCAGAAGCTCATAGAAGAAGTAGATGTATATGAGAAAAAAAGACAGGAAGATGTGAAGGATATATGTAATGTGCTAAGACTTCCATATGAAGAGATAAAGGTTGAACACATAGTACAGATACTTGAAAAGAAAGCTAAAGAGCATGATGCTCTTCAGAACATATATCTTAAGCTTAAAAGAACACTTAGTCAGCTTACAGCGGCTAACGAGAACAATAAGCTGCTGCTTAAAGAATCTATGGATATGATTCAGTTTGAGCTTGATCTGGCAAGAAACTCAGTGTTGAAGCCACAGACAGGCAACTATGGAAGAACAGCTTATGAAGAACAGGAAATAACAGGTGCTACAGGATTTGATGCAAAGCAGTGATATAAACTAAAGAAAAGTATTAAAACAGATAAAAGATTATAAAAGATTACATTAAGTCTGGTATGTGGAAAAGGATTGAAGCAGACTAGACTTACATATAAGTATAGAATAATATCAGATATAATATAAGAATCACATTTTCAAAGGATTGAATTGGGATGTTTAATGGTACTGCGGTATTAGAACCAGTTTTATTTTTGATAGTGTGATTTTTTTAATGGAGGAATTATGGCAAACGGAATGGGGTCGCTGATGGTAGGAGCCACAGGCTTAAGATCGTCACAGACAGCACTTAATACAACAGCACATAACCTTTCCAATGTTAATACAGAAGGGTATACAAGGCAGCAGATAACATTTGCAGATTCAACATATGCTAATGTGTTTTCTAAGAGCCTTAACAAAGGCAAGTATGGCTTAGGTGTAGATATAGATGCGATAAGCCGTGTAAGGAATGAGTTCATAGACAGGTCATACAGAACTGAAAGTTCAAGACTGGGATTCTATGAAAGTCAGGCTAATGCGGTATACGAGGTTGAAGACTGGTTTGGTGAAATGCAGGGAGTTACTTATCAGCAGCATATCACAAACCTTTACAATGCAGTAAACGAACTTACAAAGAATCCAACAAGTACTATAGCCAGGTCATCACTTATACAGAATGCTACAGCATTCATAGACCGTTCAGAGGCTATATATAGTGGACTTAAGGATTATCAGGTTACGCTGAATACCGAAGTAAACAACATGGTGGAAAAGATTAATTCACTTGGACAGAAGATATATAATCTTAACAAAGGCATCGTTAAGGTCGAAGCGGAAGGTGTGGAGCGTGCGAACGATTTAAGAGATTCAAGAGATCTTGCACTTGATGAGCTTAGTAAGTATATAGATATTGATTATTATGAGACAAAGGATGGCGAAGTAATAGTTAGTGCTGAGAATGTCCCATTTATAACAAAAAATGATATCGCAAAGATGAGCGTAAGAGAAGAAGGAACATATGGACTGCTTATACCTCAGTGGGAGGGATATCAGCAGGATGTATATAACTTTGACAAGCAGGCAAACAATGCCAATGACACAGATAAAGGCAAGCTTAAAGGACTGCTTATCGCAAGAGGTGTTATAGAGGTAAACTACACAGATATTCCAGTAATGCCTGAAAGAGCAGACTATGATCTTACAACAGAGCAGGGTATGGCAGAATATAATAGTGCCATGGATGCGTATCAGCAGAAGCAGGATTACTATAACAAGTATATAGAGCCATCAGCTATCCTTAGTGCTATAGCAGGCTTTGACAAGCTTGTAAATGGAATAGTAACAGCCATGAATGATGTTTTATGTCCGGAAACTACCATGGATACAACAAAAGAGCTCACAGATGCAGATGGCAATATATTAAAGGCAGAGAAGTATGTATACAATGCATCGACACATGATGTGCTTTATGACAGCCATGGCAACGTAGTTGCCGGAAAAGAAAATGGTGATGGAACATACAGTTATGAAGCATCTGAAAAGCTGTATGTTGATGCTAATCAGGAAGAAACAGAGAATATAGACAGCATGACATACAAGATACTTGATATGAGCAAGGCTGGATATGGCATGGATGACGATGAAACAAGAGGTGTTGAACTCTTTAAAAGAAAAGGTACAGACAGATATAAGCAGATCACAGGTGCAGATGGCAGTACAATATATGTAAGAAACAACCTGAATGTTACCGGCTTTGAAACTGACTATACACTTGGTAATCTGATTGTCAATCCTGAGGCTTCACAGAATGTAGGTACACTCCCTCTTTCTACAGAGCATGGCAAGGAGGATTTCTCAAAGGTAAATGAGCTTATAGATACATTCAGCAAAAAGTTTGCATCACTTAACCCTGAGAACTATGCAAAGGCAGATTTCAACACATTTTACAATGATTATATAGGTGAGTTTGCTACGATGGGAAGCGTGCTTACCAAGTATGTCAACAACCAGACAACCATGGTCAATGGTTATGACAACCAGAGACTGCAGACATCAGGTGTATCATCTGATGAAGAGCTTCAGAAGATGATTAAGTATCAGCACGCATATAATGCGGCTTCAAGATATATCAACGTAGTAAGCGAGATGATAGAACATCTTGTTACATCACTTGGACATGCATGATGAATAACAGAGGAACCTTTTGCCACTTACATCATGATTTGATAATAATGGCTGGCTGATTTTAGAGCAATCAGCAGACTTAGAAACAGTAAGTTGGTTAAAGAGACTATAGGAAACAACAAGAATGGAGAAATAATATGGCATCTACATTTTTTGGTTTATCAATATCATATAAAGGACTTCAGGCAGCGCAGACATCCATAACAACATCAGCGCACAACCTGTCAAACATTAATACAGAAGGCTATACAAAGCAGAGTGCAGAGTTAAAGGCAGCTGACTCGTTAAGAACATTTTCATCATACGGAACTATAGGTGCCGGTGTTGATGTTGTCGGCATCAATCAGACAAGAGACAGCTACTATGACCAGAAGTATAGAAACAATATGTCTAACTATGGACAGTATGAATCAAAGAACAACTACATGACACAGATAGAGGACTATCTGAATGAGTTTATACTTAACGGATTCTCTAAAGAATACAGCAACTTCTTTTCAGCAGTTAACCAGCTGACTATAACACCATCTGATGAATCGGCAAAGAACCAGCTTATAAATAACGCAAAAAGTATGTCGGATTATTTCAACACACTCTCAACTAACTTGAGAAATGTGCAGTCAGATGCTAATAATGAGATAAAAGATACAGTAGACCACATCAATACTCTTGCACAGAATATAACATCACTTAATAAGCAGATTAACCAGATAGAAGCCTGCTATGGAGATGCTAACGACTTAAGAGACCAGAGAAATGCACTTGTGGATAATCTGTCAAAGTATATCAATATATCAACTAATGAGACACCGATAGCAAACGGACTTACATCTTTCCAGATAACAGTTAATGGACAGTCGCTTGTAAACAACTATGATTATAAGACACTTGAGGTAGTCGCAAGAACGCAGAAAAGAAATGCAAGCGATGCAGAAGGATTATATGACATACAGTGGAGTGATGATGATCCTTTTGATATATATAGTTCTTCACTTGGAGGTCAGCTTAAGGCACTTGTAGATATAAGGGATGGCTGTAACGGTGAGATAGAATCAGTTGCAACAGATGCAGATGGCAGCTATAAGCTTGATGATGATGGAAACAGAGTGACAGAGACGAATCCACAGGCTTCAGCAAATGTTAACTATAAGGGTATTCCTTACTATCAGTCGCAGCTTAACCAGTTCATACAGACATTCTCACAGGCAGTCAACAACATATTTAAGAGTGGATATGTATCAGATGCTAAAACAGATGATGCTGCCAACAAGGGTATAGCGTTGTTTGTAGTGGGAGATAATTCAAAGACACTTACAGCCTCAACAGTATCAGTTAATTCTGAGCTTCTTAAGGATGCCAACAAGCTTGCAACAAAGACAACAGTAAGCGAAGGCGAAGGCAGTGCAAGCATTATGGATAAGCTTAATGCATTACAGAAGGAAAGACTGTTTGATGGTGGTACAGGTTCGTACTTCCTTGAAACTATAGTCAGTGATATGTCTATAGATGCAAGCAAGGCTAAGACATTTTTAACAAACTACAACAATATGAAGACAACTATACAGAATCAGCGACTTTCAGTCATGGGTGTAGATACAGATGAGGAAGCCATGGATATCATGAAGTTCCAGCAGGCTTATAATCTTAACTCAAAGATGATGTCAGTTATGAACCAGATATATGATAAGCTTATTAACCAGACAGGCTTATAAAATGTGAAATATGCCGGATATACTTAATAACATCTTTATATAAATGCTTTGCACGCAGGCACAGACAGGATAAGTGCAAAAGAATATTTATAAAAGAAGATTATTCATAAAAAGAAGATTTTAAAAATGCAGATATCACATTAAATGAATATAGATACGAGGTGGAATATATGAGAGTTACGAATCAGATGATGATAAACAGTTCTATAGCAAATATACAGGCTAATAAGAACCAGATAAATACCATGGATACACAGTTATCTACACAGAAGAAGATTAACAAGCCTTCTGATGACCCAATCATAGCTATAAGAGCACTCAGACTCAGAAGCAGCCTTGACCAGGTAACACAGTATGTAGATAAGAATATACCCGATGCTTCATCATGGCTTTCGGTTACGCAGGATGCACTTGCACAGGGATATGATATAGTTTACCAGCTGTATTCATATTGCAACCAGGGTGCTTCAGATTCTTATTCATCAGATGAGCGTAATACAATCATACAGACACTTGACAAGCTGAAGAACTCATACTATGTACAGGGTGATGTAGACTATGCCGGAAGATATGTGTTTACAGGCTTTGCTACAGACAGACCCCTCACATATCCATCAGATGTTAAAGCGGCTGCTGCAGATTATACCATAACACAGAGCTTTGACAGAGAGAGCATCAGTGAAAAAAAGGTATATACCAATGCATATACAAACGAAGATATCATTAATCTGAATGTCAAGAAGGATACAGATGGCAAGACAGTGACACCTAATGTGGCTACAGTTCATAGAATACAGCTGGGTTACTCAGAGGTAGATGCTGATGGAACATTTAAGATTACAGATGCCAGTGGAAATGTGGCTACAGTAACTAAGAATGCTGATGGAACGGCTAATGTAACAGGAATAGTAAATGCCAAAGGTGAGACTATAGATTCTCTGGATGATGGAAGCGGCAATCCAGTGAGTATAACATTTACAGCAGATTCAAACTATATACCAGGTGATGATGAAATAGCTATTAACCCACAGCTTGGAGAAGTACTTCTTGGTGAGAATGTATACAACAATACATACACAAACAACTCATTTTCAGTACAGTATGAAAAGTCCAACTTCAAAAAGGGTGATGTTGATCCGACTATGTATTTTACATGTGTAGACAATGTTACAGGTATAAACTACGTAAAGAAGAGCGAAGATATTGAATATAACGTAAACTTTACACAGAAGCTTAAGGTTAATACACAGGCAGACGAAAGCTTTGATATATATCTTGGCAGAAATGTAGATGATATCATGGCAGCTGTGCAGAATACTGTAGATATCGAGAATCAGATAAGTAAAGTCGAGAGCATGAAGAAGGAAGAAAAGTATGCAGGTACTGACGACCAGAAGAAGCTTGATGACATACTTGAAGGACTAAACAAGCAGAAGGATCTTGCAAAGGATCAGATGACAAAGGCTTTCGAGAAGGGCATCGGACAGATGCAGGGATATCAGGAGAAGATATCTAATGCAAAGTCAGATGTAGGTAACAGAATCCAGCGTCTTGACCTTACAAAGACAAGACTTACAGAACAGAAGACTAACTTTACAAGTCTTAAGTCACAGAACGAAGATATAGACCTTGAGGAAGTGGTAGTAAACTATACAGCAGCACAGCTTGTTTACAACGCAGCACTTTCAGCAGCAAGTAAGGTTGTACAGCAGACATTGCTGGATTTTATAGGGTAAAAATATGCTGAATCCATAAATGAAAAATTCAGTATATAAAAACAAGGGGAGGTAAATATGCCTCTGCTCCTGCGAGGGCAGTTGCATTTTTGCTTCGCAAAAACAAGGGAGGTAAATATGCCTCTGCTCCTGCGAGGGCAGTCGCATTTTTTACTTCGTAAAAACAATGAGGCAAATATACCTCTGCTCCTGCAAGGGCAGTCGCATTTTTTGCTTCGCAAAAAACAATGAGGCAAATACCTCTCCTCGCGTGGAGCTCGGATTTTTGCTTCGCAAAAACAAGGAGGTATGTATGCAGGTTGATACTAGGTGGTTTGGCACTGTAGATATTGATGATAATAAAATAGTTACTTTTGACCTTGGAATTATAGGGTTTGAGGATTGCAAGAAATTCACACTTATATATGATGTAGAAAAGGGAGATGAAGCAGCTATCATGTGGCTTCAGTCGCTTGATGAGGCAGCATTGGCACTTCCTGTCATGAAGCCGGAGTATATCATGAAAGGTTATGATCCTGTTGTGGAGGATGAGATACTTAACACACTTGGTGAGGACATACAGTCAGCCAATCTGGCAGTGTTCTGTACACTTACAGTACCAGAGGATCTTACAAAGATGACTATTAACTTAAAGGCTCCTATCATAATCAATGCTGACACTATGAAGGGAGTCCAGCTTATAGCAGATAATGAGGATTATATTGTCAGATACCCTATTTATGATATTCTTAACGAAAGGAAGGGGGAGTAGAATGCTGGCATTATCAAGAAAGAAGGACGAAGCAATCATCATTAATGATGATATTGAGATAACAGTAATCGAGATAAAAGGCGATCAGGTAAAGCTTGGCATCACAGCTCCAAAGTCCGTTCCTATATATCGTAAAGAAGTATATGTACAGATAAAAGATGCTAACAAAGAGGCTGTCGAACAGAAGATAGATGTGGCTGCACTTAATAAACTGTTTACGAAGCAGGACAAATAAAAAGGCAGGTATTATATTTTTACATGTATTGCCGATATAAGAAATAGAAACTAATGACCAGTATGCAAAGAAAAGGATTTCTTGGCAGGGCATAAGGTTTGATATATTTATGACGATTGTATGGGTGATGTGGAAAAGCTGTCACTCGTATATGTATACGCACACGGAGGTGAAAGATAATGGGAATTGAGAAGATAAGTGGCCAGGCAGCTTATCAGAGCCACGCAACGCAGGCTGCACAGGTTAACAAGGTTAGTGCAGCACCAGCAGCAGAAACTAATAATTCACAGGATTCAGTAAACAACGCAGCACATATAGCTGCAGTTATGCAGGTGAGTACATCACAGAAAGCTAATGCAGACAGCAACAGCAGTAACAATGGCAACAGTGGTGCACAATCAAGCTTTAAGCAGCAGGAAGAACAGAAAGAAGCTTCTATGCAGAAACTTAAAGATATCCAGAAGGTTATCAATCATAATACAGTAGCAGAGTTCGGATACAACGAGCCAACTAACCGTATTACGATTAAGATTAAGGATAAGGATACAGATGAAGTTATCAAGGAGATACCATCAGAAAAGGCACTTGAGATGCTTGCTAAGGCATGGGAACTTGCTGGTATACTTGTGGATGAGAAGAGATAAAGAATTACATAATGTTATGAAGAAATATATAAGAATGGAGGAATAATATGCCAATCAGATTATCGGGTATGGTTTCAGGTATGGATACAGAGACACTTGTATCTGCACTTGTATCAGGATATAAGCTAAAAAAAGATAATCTTGTCAAAGCACAGACAAAGCTTTCATGGAAACAGGAAAAATGGAAGACTATGAATACAAGTATATATAGCTTCTATAGTGGAAAGCTGTCAGCAGGAAGATTATCTAACGCATACAGCCTTAAGAAGTCAACAGTATCTAACTCAACGGTAGCTACAGTAACAGCAAGCTCAAGTGCGGTTGCAGGTACACAGAAGCTTAAGGTAAAGCAGCTTGCATCATCAGGTTATCTTACTGGAGGTACAGTGAAGGATGGCAAAGCTAATATTACAGGTTCATCTAAGTTGTCTGACATAACAGGAAGCACATCACAGGGAAGTGTATCAGTAACGGTTAATGGAGAGACAAGCAACATAGAATTAACAGAAGACATGACAGTTAATCAGTTTGTTGTCAAGCTTAAAGAAGCAGGCGTTCAGGCAAGCTTTGATGAGAACAACAAGAGATTCTTTATCAGTTCCAAGACATCTGGTAAAGATGGAGATTTCGCATTAGTAGCTAACGATAGTGCAGGAATGGATTCACTGCGTAATCTTGGATTATACACTAATGATAAGACATCACAGGCTGAGTATGCTAAGTGGGCTAAGTATTATAATGCAGATACGGATACATACACAGCAGAGTTAGATGATATCATTAATACAGCGTATGAAAGTGCTAAGACTAACTTTGATGCAGTTGCGAAAGAGAGACTTGATACATATTCTAAAGCTAGTTCGATAGTAGATTCTTTCACAAAAAAATATACTGCATCAGATGCTGATACAGAAGTATATAAAGATAAGACACCAGAAGAAAGGGCTGATCTTTTATTAAAAGATGCTAAAGATGCTTTGTCGGCTATAGAGCAGAATGCTGCATATAAGGGTGATGATGGCAATTTCGATGTATCCAAGCTCAGTGAAGAGGATAAGAAGAAATATGACAATCTTAAGACATCAATAAGCAGTTACGAAAGTGACATCAAGAACTATACTGAAGCTAAAGACACAATGACCGAATATAAGAATAAGCAGTATGTCAATATAGAAGAAAAAGATGGTAAGACAACTGTAACAGCTTTGAAAGAGACAGATTCAGCATCTGGTGTGTCTGATATACAGGCAACAGTTGACAGTAGAAATGCAGAGACTAAAGCTAAACTTACAAGCCAGTATCAGGCTAAAGCTAAGAATAGCTATGAGATGTATTCTAAGATGGTAGATGCTAATGGCAATGCTAAAGCAGGAGGATATTCAGATTCTGTAGGTGCAGTAAGAATAAATGGTCAGGATGCAAAGATAGAACTTAATGGTGCTGAGTTCACCAGCAACACAAGCACATTCTCTATCAATGGCCTTACTATCCAGGCTACAGCAGAAACAAAGGGCGATGAATCAGTTACTATAACAACGGACACAGATGTAGATGCTATATACAAGTCTATCAAGGATATGTTCACAGAGTACAACAAGCTTATCAAGTCTATGGATGAGGCTTATAACGCAGACAGCTCTAAGGGATATGAGCCTTTAACAGATGAAGAAAAGGATGCTATGTCTGATAAAGAGGTTGAGAAGTGGGAGACAAAGATTAAGGATTCGCTTCTTAGAAAAGATGATACACTAAACAGTGTTGCCAATACATTAAAGAATGATATGGCATCATCATTTATTATTAATGGCAAGAGCTATGCTCTGTCAAGCTTTGGTATATCAACACTCGGATATTTTGCATCAGGCGAGAACGAAAAGGGTGTGTACCATATAGATGGTGATAAGGATGATACAACTACATCAGGAAACGAAGATAAGCTAAGAGCAGCTATTGCAAGTGATCCTGAGACAGTAGTTTCATTCTTCTCACAGTTATGTACCAAGTTATATACTGATCTTGGTAACAAGATGGCATCATCATCTGTAAGCAGTGCATACACGATTTACAATGATAAGCAGATGAATACACAGTATTCAGAATACAACACAAAGATAAGTGATGCTGAATCAAAGGTATCAACATGGGAAGATTACTACTATAGTAAGTTCTCAGCTATGGAGTCAGCACTTGCTAAGCTTAATTCGCAGTCATCTTCTATGTCGGGACTTTTCGGAAGCTGATAATATTAGTAAAAGCTTTGGGGACAAATATATTTGAACCTTAACATCATATATAAAAATATACATGAAAATATAAGTAAATATATAATAATATTATTGAATTTATTGGTAATTAATGTATAATATTATCTAGAATAATTTGTTTATATTACATTGTGTTGCATTGCATATAATTTAACATATCACAAGTGATAAACATATGTATTATATGTAATGCACACAATATTGATAAATACAAGGATGTATGAACATCAGGAGAGGATAAGCTATGATATATAATCAGAATATGGCTCAACAGTATAATCGTAATAAGGTGTTAACTGCATCACCAGCAGAGCTTACACTTTTACTTTATGAAGGAGCTATTAAGTTTTGTAATATAGCAGCAGTTGCTATAGAAAAAAAGGACATGGAGAAAGCTCATACTAATATTGTTAAGGCAGAGATGATTATAGAAGAATTTCAGGCTACACTTAATCATAAGTATCCTGTAGCAGAGGATTTCGATAAGCTTTATAAGTATATATATGGATTACTTGTTGATGCTAATATGAAGAAAGACCTTGAGCTTCTTGAAAAGGCAACAGATGAACTAAGAGGAATGCGCGATACATGGAAAGAAGTCATGAAGCGCGCAGGAAATAAATAATATATTGATTTTAAATATCAAATATACCACAACTATTTAAGAATCAATGTATGGTAGTTTAAGATTATAAAGTTGAGGATGACTATGGAGACAGAGAATTATCTTCAGATAATGACAAGCAGTCTTGAAAAGAAGAAAAAGATATTACAGGACATAGTTGATTACAATGTTGAACAGGAACGTATTGTTACATCAGGAACATTTGATGGTGATGAGTTCCAGAAGAACATGGAGAATAAAGCAGAGTGTATAGATATGCTCAATGCACTTGATGAAGGCTTCCAGTCAGTATATGACAGGGTTAAAGCAGATGTTGAGATGTATAAGCAGAACTATAAGGCAGATATACAGAGGCTGCAGCAGCTTATAAAAGAAGTATCATCATTAAGTGCAACTATACAGGCGCAGGAGTCAAGAAACAAGCTGCAGATAGAAAGAAAGTTCCGTGAACTCAAGCAGGAAACTAAGACTGCCAAGCGTAGTGTAAGCATGGCGAACAAGTATTATCAGAATATGAGCCGTGTAAGCTCAGAGCCACAGTTCATGGACAGTAAAAAGTAGAGAAATTTTTAAAATAAGTTTATATACGGACTAAAGTAAAAAGACTAATGTCCGATATAATAAATAACAGGAAATATCCTGAAACAAAATCAATGGGTGGCAGGGACGCCACTAAGAATTCAAGGAGGAAACTATTATGGTAGTACAACACAATCTTTCAGCAATGAACACTAACAGACAGATGGGCATCGTATCTAGCTCATTACAGAAGTCTACAGAGAAGTTATCATCAGGTTACAAGATTAACAGAGCTGGTGATGATGCAGCTGGTCTTTCAATCTCAGAAAAGATGAGAAGCCAGATCAGAGGTCTTAACAAGGCTGCTACTAACGCACAGGATGGTATCTCACTTATCCAGGTAGCTGAAGGTGCTCTTAACGAAACACATTCTATCCTTCAGAGAATGAACGAACTTGCTACACAGGCTGCTAATGATACTAATACATCTACTGATAGAGATGCTATCAGCAAAGAGATGGATCAGTTAACATCAGAAATTAACAGAATTCAGTCAACAACTCAGTTCAATACTAAGAATCTTCTTGACGGTACATTTACAGGAAAGAATCTTCAGGTTGGTTCATTATCAGGTCAGAAGATTTCAATTAGTATCGGTCAGATGAATGCTACATGCCTTGGTATTAATGCTGTTAAAGTATCTAGTTTCTCAGTAGCTGGTAAGGCAATGTCTGCAATTCAGAAAGCTATTACAAAGGTATCAACACAGAGATCTGCACTTGGTGCTATTCAGAACAGACTTGAGCATACTATTAACAACCTCAACACAACAAGTGAGAATACATCAGCAGCTGAATCACGTATTCGTGATACAGATATGGCATCTGAGATGGTTGAGTATAGCAAGAACAACATCCTTCAGCAGGCAGGACAGTCTATGCTTGCACAGGCTAATCAGGCTAACCAGGGTGTTCTTTCACTTCTCGGCTAATCATAGTTACTACTGTAAAAAAAGTAGCGGTCTTTTGACCGCTACTTTTTTTAATAACTCACAATATATTTGTAAATTTGCAAATTTTATTGAAAATTTATGAATATAGGGTTAAGAAAAGCTGGATATTGACGATAAAATATATAAATAATGAAAATGGTGTTTATTGAATCATCATGATATAGTATAATATATATGCATAGGATGCAAATAGATAGGAATCAAGGAGGATAAATAAATGGTAGTACAACATAACCTTTCAGCTATGAATACAAACAGACAGTTAGGAATCGTCACAGATTCTATGTCTAAATCAACAGAAAAGTTATCGTCAGGATATAAGATAAACAGAGCAGCTGATGATGCAGCAGGACTTTCAATCTCGGAGAAGATGAGAAGTCAGATAAGAGGTCTTGACAAGGCAGCTAATAATGCACAGGATGGCATTTCACTTATTCAGGTAGCAGAAGGTGCTCTTGGTGAGACACATTCCATTTTACAGAGAATGAATGAACTTGCAACACAGGCAGCCAATGATACTAATACTTCTACAGATAGGGAAGCTATTGGTAAGGAGATGGATCAGTTAACGTCAGAGATAAACAGAATTCAGTCAACAACACAGTTTAATTCTATGAATCTGTTGGATGGTTCGTTTAAAGGAATGAATCTTCAGGTTGGTTCGCTATCAGGTCAGAATATTATCATTAGTATTGGTCAGATGAATGCTACATGTCTTGGTGTCAACTCAGTTAAGGTGAGTAATTTCTCAGTAGCTGGTAAGGCGATGTCAGCAATTCAGGTGGCTATTACAAAGGTATCAACACAGCGATCTGCGCTTGGTGCTATTCAGAATAGACTTGAACATACTATTAATAATCTTAATACAACAAGTGAGAATACATCATCGGCTGAGTCACGTATCCGTGATACAGATATGGCATCAGAAATGGTTGAATATAGTAAGAATAATATTCTTCAACAGGCAGGACAGTCTATGCTTGCACAGGCTAATCAGCAGACACAAGGAGTAGTATCATTACTTCAGTAATGTAAATATTATATGATATTAAGCTGGTCTATATGGCCAGCTTTTTTAGATATGAGGCGATAATGAATGATAATGTGTTTAAATCAATAATTAATTATAGAAATAATTTATATAAGAATGATGCTAAAGCATTTTCGTATATACCTGTATGGGCAGGTCAAGTTCAGAATTTAATAAAAAATGGAATACTCGAAAAAATTAATTGGAATGAATTAATCGAAAGAATATCGGTTAATTACAATGCTCAAAGTGTCATAGGTATAGCAGATACAATAAGTGAACTGGTATTGGGCAAGAATATTGAATATATTAATGAAAAAAATATTAATTCAGAGTTTTGTATAAGTAATAAAGAATGTATTCCTAAAATTAAAAGAAATATATATAAAAACTTTTTTGATATTAGTGAAGATAGTATCAATGAAGATAATAATATAGTAATAGATATTGACAGTAATATAGCAGTGAATACTGCTAATGGTCTGGTATATCTGAATAGTGTATTTCGTAATAATATAGCAGAATCAAGTTGGATTGAACAGATTAAGGATGTTAAATATTACAATCTAGTTGTTATATATGGAATGGCAAATAATTCATATATAAGACAACTTGTTAAGAGCATTGATAAAGAAATTCCTATAATGGTGTATGAGCCAGATGTTAATATATTTAAATATAATTATATATATACAGATATGGAAGATTTACTAACAAAGGATAATTTGTATTATATAGTAGAAGGGTTGAATACAAGTTATATAAAAGATGTGATTAAAGCACACATTAATTACACCAATATAGGCAATATTGAGTCATATTGTTCTCCGGGATATGATGTTCTATATGCAACACAGATAAAGAATATGGAACAATTATGCAGAAATGCGTTAACAGATATAAGATTAAATGATAATTCAATAATAAAATGGAGCAATCTGTCAACAAATAATTCTATATTGAATATGGAGTATATGGTAGAAGGAACAGATATATATAGATTAAAAAAACAATTTGGAAATGATGTATCCGATATACCAGCTATTATAGTAGCTGCAGGACCATCACTAGATAAGAATATAGAAGAACTTAAATATGCAAAAGGAAAAGCATTCATACTTGGAGTGGATTCCTCAATACGAATGATGTTGAAGCATAATATATTACCAGATGCATTTGTTACATTGGATCCTAATAAGGAAAGAGTGTTATTTGAAGATGATATGATTAATGACATTCCTTTCTTTTATAATGAATGTTCAACGCATGATGTATTAGAGAATAATAGAGCAAAGCTTATATTGTATAATAATTCAAGGTATATATATGATAGCCTGAATTCACTTGGAAAGAATAATGATGCTATAGATGTTGGTGGTTCTGTTGCATGTTCTGCTTTTTCAATAGCAAGATATCTAGGCTTCAAAAACATAATTGTTATAGGTCAGGATCTTGCTTTTACAGATAACAAAAAACATGCGTCAACTGTATATGAAGAAACACCTGTGTCAGATGCTGAAGAAAGTCAGTATACGACAATAGAAGGAGCTAATGGGGAAGAATTATTAACTTATATAAATTTTAAGAGCTATAGGGACTGGTATGAATATTTTATTTCTCATGATACTGAGTTAAATATGATAAATTCAACCGAGGGAGGAGCTTTGATTCATGGAGCAAAGCATATGAGTCTAAAAAAAGCTATAGATGAATATTGTAAAAGAGATTTTAATTTTAGACAGTATATACAGAATACAGAGGTCTTATTCGAGAAATCAGAGGCTGAAAAACTCATTAATCTTTTTAAAGAAAATATAGCAAATTGTAAAAATCTAAAAAACATATTTGAAAAATGCATAGAGTGTTACCAATTATTATGTAAGTCTTCAAATGAAGATGAAAAGGAAAAATGCATGTATGATATTGATAAGCTAGTTGATGAAGCTGATAAATATTCAGAAATTAATCTTATAGAAAGTTATACAAGGCAGACTGAAACGGTAGAGTTATATGATTTATATGATGAAAAAAATGTTTTATGGAATGATATAGCTAAAAAGGGAATTAATGTAAGCAATTCGTATCTGGAAGCAATAGATAAAGTTCAAAATGTTTTTTATAAAGGAATTGAAAATATTGAAAAGAAGTGTATTGATATTTGAATGGAATGTATATGGTGGAAGAGATATTATAGAGAGTTTCGAAAGATTAGGCTATACTGTGAAAAAGGTAGAAACAGATGCAATAATGGATAGAGAGAATGTTTCTTTTGATAATTTTTTTGATAATCTCATTAAAGAAGGTTATGATTATGTATTTAGCATTAATTATTATCCAATTATATCAAATAATTGTAAAAGATATAATGTAAAGTATATATCAGTTGTCTATGACAGCCCATTAGTATCTTTGTATTCTTATTCACTTATTAATCAGAATAATTACGTGTTTATATTTGATAGTATATTATATAATGAGTTAAAAAGCGGAGGAATAGATACTGTATATTATATGCCGCTGGCTACTAATGTAGATAGAATGAATAATATGAAATGCGATGAAAATTCACAGAAAAAACTAACATGCGATGTTTCTTTTCTTGGTTCAATGTATGATGAAAAATATACATATTATGATAGGCTGAAAGGTGTATCGTCATATACGAAGGGATATCTTGATTCCATAATAGAAACACAGATGAAGGTGTATGGATATTATTTTATTGATGAATTGTTAACTGATGATATAATGAAGGATATAGAGAGGATAATCCCTTATCATAAAAATAAAGATGGAATAGAAACGTCTAAATATATATATTCAAATTATTTTATAGCAAGGAAAATAGCAGAGCTTGAAAGAAAAAAGATAATATCAGAAGTATCACAAAGGTTTACAACAAATATATATACACATAACGAAACGCCATATTTGCCTTATGTTAATAATATGGGGAGCGTTGATTATTATAATATAATGCCGCTTGTATTTCGATATAGCAAGATAAACCTTAATATAACATTAAGGAGTATACGAAGTGGTATGCCATTAAGGGCAATAGACATAATGGGAGCAGGTGGATTTTTATTAACTAACTATCAAAGTGATTTTCTTAAGGATTTTGTTCCGGGAGAAGACATGGTAATGTATGATAGCGTTGAGGATTGTATTAGTAAATGTGAATATTATCTTAAGCATGAAGATGAAAGAAAAAGTATAGCATTAAATGGATACAAAAAAGTTAAAGAAAAATATAATTATGTGTATAGAATAAAGCAGATATTGGATATCGTAGACAGTAGATAAGGAAATCGATAGATGAAAAAAGTAATCACATATGGAACATTTGATTTATTCCATGAAGGCCACTATAACTTACTAAAAAAAGCAAAAAAATTAGGTGATTATCTTATAGTTGGAGTTACAACAGAACATTTTGATGAGGCCAGAGGAAAGGTGAATGTTGTTGATTCTATCATTGAAAGAATTGACAATGTAAGAAAGACTGGTTTTGCTGATATGATAATCGTTGAGGATCATGAAGGACAGAAGATAGAAGATATACAAAAATATGATGTTGATATATTCACAGTTGGTTCAGACTGGGTTGGAACATTTGATTATCTAGAAGCTTTTTGTAAAGTTATATATCTTGATAGAACACCAGGTATATCATCTACATTTTTAAGAAGTAATAAACATAGTATTGTAAGAATAGGTATAGTTGGTACAGGGCGTATGGCACCGAGATTTCTTGCAGAATCTAAGTATGTTAGTGGGCTGAATATAGAGTGTGCATACAATCCAATGAAGGAAAGCGCAGATATATTCAGTATCAAAGAGGGGGTTAAATGCTATACACATGATTATAAACATTTTCTTGATAATGTAGATGCTGTGTACATAGCCTCCCCAAATCAGACACATTATGAATATGCCAAAAAGGCTTTACGGTTGCATAAACATGTTCTTTCTGAAAAACCATTATCATTTACAAGGAGAGAAAGTGAAGAGTTATATAAGCTTGCAAAGAATAACAAGGTTGTTCTTATGGAGGCAGTTAAAGCTGCATATTGCCCAGGTTTTCAACAACTTATTAATATTGCTAAGTCGGGTACGATTGGTGAGATAGTAGATGTAGAGGCATCGTTTACTAGGCTTGCAGATCCAGCATCAAGAGAACGACAAGATGTCATATTTGGTGGTTCTTTTCTTGAATTTGGTCCAAGTGTGTTGGTTCCTGTTATAAAATTGCTTGGTCTGAATTATGAAGCAGTTTCATACGATAGTATATATGATGATAAAGGTGTAGATATATATACTAAAGTTAATATAAGATATAAGAATGGATTTGCAACTGTCAGGACAGGCGTTGGAGTTAAGACAGAAGGGCAGCTTGTTGTGTCTGGAACAAAAGGATATATTATAGCACAATCTCCATGGTGGCTTATGAAACAGTTTGATGTAAGATATGAGGATGCTTCTAGAATAGAACACTATGAGCCTAGATTTCAGGGGGATGGTCTTAGATACGAAATAAGTGATTTTGTTTCCAAAATAAATGGTACAGATAAGAAAGATTATAAGCTTACAGCAGGTGAGTCAGTACTTATGTCAGAATTTATTGAAAAGTTTAAGATGGAACATGACAGATATCTTAATAGTATAGATGTTTAATAGAAGGAGCGGATGATGAAAGCAGGAATTCAATATGCAGATGGATTATCAGTTGAGAAAATATGTGAAAATGGATTCAGAGAAATTGAACTTGGTATAAAGAATTATGATAAATTAGATGAAATAAAAGCGGCAGGAGTTGAAATATCAGGAGTCGTATTTCGTTTAAGAAACATGGTAATAGAAAAAAATGAAAAAGAAGTAAGCAAAGACATTCTGAAGGAAAATGCATCTGAAGAATTTAAAAATATAGTAGATAAAGCCATAGAATGTAATGCCTCATATATAGTGGTAGAAACAGAAGGTGTTAATGAAGCAGCTGTATTGGAAGAACTTGTAAATGAGAGTTCTGGATGGCTTGGTAATATTAACATAGCGATAAATATAGAGAATGGCTATACATATTGTAACAATAGATTTTATCATAATGAATATTCGGATAGTACAGTACTAGTATCATTGGTTAAAAGAATAAGGCTGTTATGTTCATCTATAGATTGGAAAATATGCTTGAATATTGGACATTCGAACCTTCTTGGAATTAATATAAGAGATATGATAAAGACGTGTAAAGGATATATTGGACTTGTTCATGTTAATGATAATGATGGAATAAAAGATATGCATCAGATGCCTTATACATTCACAACTGGTAGAGGATATCCATCAACTGACTGGGTACATGCCATAGGGATGCTTTGCAGGTGTGGGTATGATGGATATTATATTTTTGATACTAAAGGTTTGTGGAAGAGAATTCCTGTGCAGTTACAGTATAATACGCTTAGACTTTTGAAATCAGTTGCAGAGGAATGGAATGAGAATTGCTACAGGACAGGAGAATATCTTAACCAATCAGGGAAAAAACTTATATTGTTTGGTTCAGGGAGAATGGCACAAAGTTATATGGAAGCATGGGGGGAGCTTTATAGACCGGATTTTATAGTAGACAACAATGCAGAAAAATGGGGACAGAGGTTTATGGGAATTCCTATTAAACCACCAGAAGAAATCTTATCACTCGTTCCAGATGAAAGAAATGTATGGATATGCAATCTTAACTATGAAATAATAGGAAAACAGTTAGAAGATATGGGAATACAATATAAATGCTATTGGGATCACTATCATATGGATTATATAGTATAGAGTATTTGTATAGTAGATATAAAAGTGGAGCACAGTAATCTGTTGCTTCACTTTTATATTTAAAACTTAATATTATAGATAGGATTGTTCTAATTAACAGAATAATTTTTAAGGAATATATCTGCATAATAATTATACAATGCCAGGTTATCTTTAGTTGTGTTAGGCTCATGTAACAGAATCATATGTGGGTTGTTTAGAAATACTGTTTCAAGTCCAGCTTTTCTGAATTCGTAGGTTTGAGATATATCATAAAAATGCCAGTCATCAAATAAATCATCTCTCCATGGGATATCTATATCAGTGGACATAAATATTCCGTCTATGCCATCGGCATGTTCATAGCTGTCTTTGGTATATGTAGACATTGCTAGCTGTATATTGAGTATGCCGTCGTTGTAAAAGTTTCCTCTTTTATATAAAAGATTGCTTTCATACCATTTGCCGGAAGGACACATATGTGTTGTGCCAATATTACCAATCATGCCTATGTTTTGATCACTATTGAATATTTTTATAAGCTTAGAAAGGATTGATTGATCTATAATAAATGTATCATGGTGTATATATATTTTATATTTGGCATCGCTATAATTCATAGCAGCATTGTATCCAGAAGTCATTGAAGGTGCGTTAATGACAGGAATTATATCAAGGGTCATATTATCTGGAATGTGTAAATGTTTAAGATACATAATACATTCATTAGCATATATATCGCTATTAGTACAAAAAATTATACTGATACGAGAAGAGTCAAGCGTACGTGGTAATACTTTGGAATATTGTGATGTAGAAATAGATATACTTCTGTAATTAAGATAATGCACAGCAGCATTATTATTAAAATCATCACATTGTAAGCATGGTTCCGAAATATTGGAATTCGTAGAAATAAGTAATTGGCTATATTCATGCATCTGTATAGAATGTGTTGGAAAGTAAGGCTTAATCATAAGAGTAATTTTATTGAAAGCATCATACCAGTAGTGAGATTCTATACAGTATTTAGTAAGTACAGCAAGCATATCAGCTGATATATTATATTGTTGTATATATTTTATAAGTTCTATTTGTTTATTATAATCAATGCCAAACCATATACGTCTTAATGCAAATTTAAGTGGGTAGTATATTGAGTAAAATTCATCGTAACTATTATTAAACCTTTGAAAAATATCACGAAAATTCTGTTCATTACTATGGGAATGTTCACAGTTATAAATTTCAAGCATCATAAAAAGAAGCATATTTTTTTCTGTCAGGTTTATATTAGCAGAAAATGAGTTAGTATCATATATGAATAATTTAAGAAATTCGAAAGTGTTATTATATTCTTTAAGGCGGATTCTTTCCATAATTAGATTTTCAAGGGCTTTACCAAGCTTATAGCTATCTGCGCTACAATATGAGCACATTCTATTAAATTGTTCCTGTATTATAGTTAAGTCGTTATTAGATGAAGTAATTGGACTTTTTTTTGCAAGATATATGGCAAGGCGATAGTCATAGTATGCGTATTCTATAAAGCCAAGTTTTTCTTTGCATAAAGCCTCCATGAATATAAGTTCATAGTTGTCAGGATCATAAGAGATGCCTAAAGATATATCTTTAATGGCTTTATCATATTGTTCATTGTCCATGTATGTAGATGCAGTTATTATGATGTTAGTGATATTATTGTTAATCATATTCCTGTACGAAACTCCTGTATATTGTATATAGAATCTGTTAATATATAACTCAATTGGATTATATCATAAATTAGTGGTATTTGCCCTAAATATATTGAAATGATTTAGGCTATGTTTTATAGAATAAAATATGAATTATGATACAATAAGTGGACAATTCTAATATATGGGAATAGAATATATCTTGGATGATTATGTGAATTTATATAATGCATATTTACAACAGACATCAGAATAGAATGGAGAAAACAAGTATGTTAGATATAGGTGTACAGACCAAGGGAATATTACCCGAAATGGATATAGATAAGGGCTTCAGGCTTATAAGTGATGCTGGTTTTACAAGGGTAGATATTAATATAGATACATTTCTTAAGAACTCTGATTTATATGCAGGTAATGTTAATCAGTTTTTTGATGCATCAATCGAAGAGTTAGGTGTATATTTTAGCCAGTATGTTGAAGCTATGAATAAATATGGAATACGTCCATCGCAGATGCATGCACCTTATCCTGTCAGGGTAGAAGGAAGAGATAAACAAAACGATTATATGCAAGGTACAGTTATACCTAAAAGTATATATATAGCAAGTGTTCTTGGTGTTCCATGGGTTGTTATACACCCTTTTAAAATGCAGTATAAATATAATAAAGATATAGAAAAGAAGATGAATATAGCATACTTTAAAATGCTTATACCGATGTTGAAGCAGTGTAAGGTTGGAGTGTGTTTCGAGAACCTTTACGAGGGTATGGGGCAGAGAATAGTGGAAGGTGTATGTGCAGATCCATATGATGCAGTATGGTATATAGATACACTTAATGAGATGGCAGGTGAAGAACTTTTTGGATTCTGTCTGGATACTGGACATTTGCAGTTGGTAAAAAGAGATCCTTATGAATTCATAAAAGTAATGGGGAGCAGACTTAAGGTGTTGCATATTCATGAAAATGACGCTATAGGAGATCTTCATCAGATGCCTTATACATTTGGAAACAGTAAAGACGATGGACAGATCTGGGAAAGATTATATAAAGGTTTGAAAGATACAGGGTTCAATGGAACACTGAGTTTTGAAACATATCCATGTGTTAATAGTTTTCCAAAGCCAATGACAGGGGCTGTGTTAAAGACTATATGCGATATAGGTAAATATATGGCAGAGAGTATAGATAATGCGTAAATGGTGTTTAAAGATTGCGAGAATTGCATAGCGGTGTGGCAACTCTAGTACATCATAACATAAAAAATAAATGTAATTTATAGAACTTGTGAGGAAAGAAAAATATGAATATAGGCATTATAGGAACAGGCAGAATAGCATCGAGATTCGTAGATACAGCACTGCAGGGAGTAGAGAGTTCATCAGTATATTGTGTATACAATCCGAGAATAGAAAGTGCAGAAAAATTTGCAGTAAAGCATAGTATACCTGTTTATACGTCTGACTTAGATATATTTTTAGAAAATGTTGATGCAGTATATATTGCATCACCTCACGAAACTCATTATATGTATAGCAGGAGAGCACTAGAGGCAGGAAAGCATGTGTTGTGTGAAAAACCTATGGCACTAAAAAAGAGTGATGTAAAAGAGCTTATAGAACTTGCTAAGAAAAATGGTCTCGTGTGTATGGAAGCTTTAAAGACTAAGTATTGTCCTGGATACAAGGCTCTTATCAATGCAGCTAAAAGTGGAAAAATAGGAAGAATAGTTGATGTGGAGGCTGCATTTTCGAGATTAACTAAGCTTAACACAAGAGAATATATGAATGATATTTATAATGGAAGCTTTCTGGAATTCGGAAGCTATGGCCTTCTTCCTGTTCTTGAGCTTATGGGATATACATACGATAATATATCATTTACGTGCGTGAGGGCACAGAATGGAGTAGATGCATATACAAAGGCGTTCATAGATTATAATGATAAAACAGCGATTGTTAAAACAGGACTTGGAGCAAAGACGGAGGGACAGCTGTTAATAACAGGAACGAATGGATATATACTTGCAAAGTCTCCATGGTGGCTTACAAAAGAGTTCGAGATAAGATATGAAGATCCTAATAAGATAGAAAAATATAGATATGCATATGAAGGCTCAGGACTTCAGTATGAGTTAAGAGAATTTCTTGTAAAAATTGAAAGCTATAGCAAGATAAGTAGCCGGATAGATGATACAAGTGATTATATAAGTACCGCCATGGCAGATGTTATGGAGAGATGGATGGCATGGAACAGACCGGTATATGATACAAAACAAGCATTGTTTATGAAACAGGGAGATAGGAAGCCTCTGCCAGCTGTATGGGCACATAGAGGATGCTGTACATTATATCCTGAAAATACAATGGAGGCTTTCAGGGCAGCAGCTGTACTTCCGGGAATTGCTGGAATAGAGCTTGATATACAGCTTACATCAGATGGCGAAATCATTGTGTTCCATGATGAGAATCTTAAGAGAGTAACAGGTATAGATAAAGAAGTATGCAAGTGTACATTTGATGAGATTAAGTCCATAGATATACAGGCCAATGATGGAAAGACATGTAAGATACCGGCACTTGAAGAGGTTCTTGCCATGATGAAGCCTTATTGTAAAGATAAAGGACAGCGTATCAATATAGAGCTTAAGACAAGTGTGGTAAGATATGCAGGAATAGAAAAGAAAGCTATGGAGCTTGTAAAAAAACATGATATGGAAAATCATATAGTGTGGTCATCATTTCTAGCAGAATCAGTATCTATAATAAAGCAGCTGGATAGTAATGCAAAGACAGGTGTTTTAGCAGTATCGCTGGAAGAGTGTATAACTATGGCTAGGCAGACTGGTGCAGAGGCACTTCATCCATATATAGGCGGACTTGTATATGAGCTGCCAGAGGATATGAAGGATATGCCTGTCAGGGCATGGAATGTAGATGAACCGTTTTTTAATGATGGCAGGGAGTTAAAAGAAGCAGCACTTGATGGGTATAAATATTTTGGGGCGACGGATATATTTACGAATCTGCCACAGAACTACCTTAATTAGTTTTGCTCTTTCGTAATGCTAAGCAGCCGCTTTCTTTTCTTTTGCGCTTGTTGTATTAAAATATTATTTACTCCGCCGTGCATGTCCGAAAAAGCTGTAGCTTTTCCGGACTGTCGGGTTTTCGCACATTATGTCATTAATTCAGGTCAGGGATTCTGAGATTTTCTGCTTTAGAAGTTCCTGAAAATCATCATCGGTGATATGTATATTGAATTGTTGTTCAATAACATCCTTTAGAGCGTTTTCCTGTTTTTTATAGAATGGATAATCATGAGAGCTTGACCGCTGTATAGGTGTCATATAGTCGTCACCATATTTTATTCTTAATATACCATCATATCCAACTGGTATAGGAATGCTAGTATTCTCAAAAGGCATATCAGAAGAAGTAGCATACCATTCTTTAAGAGCATGATAATCCCATCCGCCAGCAAGATCAATCATAGAGCATACCTCGTCGGCATCCTTTGATGGACAGGAAGATGATAGTATATCTACAAGCTTCTTTAGTTCATGAAATATGCGATTATTCCAATTAAAAGTTATTCCTAAAGAATGTTCAAGGTTATGTATCAGGTTTATAGCTTCTTCACCATAAGGAGGCTCATGTGGGATGCTGGCAGCTATGCTCATAACTAGTTCTATAAGCTCTGTCTGTTCCTTCATACGTGTGTTATCTCTTGGTATATAATCGATAGGAAATATGTCAATGCCAATGACATATGGACATTCGTGGAATCTAAGAAGATAATCTTTATCAAAGTTCATGAATCGTCCAGTTATGACACGACACTTGACATTATCGTGAGATGGATCGTTATACAGGCTTTTAAGTTCGAAGAACTGAGAGAGTTCTGCTGGTGCAATATTTAGAAAACGCATATAATCATCTCTTAACATACCTATATCTAGATCATCATCCCATGGAATAAAACCATGATGTCTTACAGCTCCTAATAAAGACCCCCAGTCAGCAAAGAAGCGTATATCATGAAGTGTACATATACGTTTAATTTCTTCAAGAACTTCAAGCTGTGCAGCCCAGGCATGTTTCATTTTAGAATCTATATAAAAACCATCGCGAGTTTCTGATTGGAAATATTCTGGTGGGAATGTAAGCATATGGTTAGCGCCTCCGAAAAAAATTACAAAATAAATATGTTTAATATAGTTATAATAAGGTATGAGTGTCAATAAATTCAAAATATTAATTAATCATACCCCAAGACAATAAAGTATCAGTAGGAATATCCTTAGTAGCATGCTTCCCAATAAGTGACTCGAAGTCTTTGGCAAGTATCTCACCAGTACCTGGGCGTTTTACCCAAATATTATCTATTGAGAAAGCCTCTCCAGCTTTTATGTCTTTAATTGTTACACATGATGCAAAAGCAAAATCAATAGTTACCTGTTCTTCTTTGGCAGCTTCTTTTTTGCCACCTAACATAGAAGAAACTTCTTTGGCAGCTTGTAAAAGCAGCTTGAGATTGGCTTCATCCATAGAACATACAATGTCAGGTCCTTGTCTGTCCATGGTGTCAGTGAAGTGACGTTCTACTAGTTTAGCACCGAGTGCTATAGCAGCTATACATGCATTGTTATTAAGCGAGTGATCTGATAATCCGACTGGAACACCATTGAATTCTTTCATTAATTCCTGCATAGCACCGAGTCTTATAAGATGTGCAGGGGTTGGATAAATATTAGTTGTATGCATGAGCGCATAAGGAACCCCTTTTTTTTCTAGAATATTAACCGCTGTTGCAACGCTTTTAATATCATTCATGCCTGTTGATACAATCATAGGTTTACCATATTCAGCAATATGCTCTATAAGAGGATAATTGTTTAATTCGCCAGAACCTATTTTGAATGCCTTTACATTGAATTTTTCAAGTCTTACAGCAGCAGCACGAGAGAATGGAGTGCTTAAGAATTCCATTCCCTTTGATTCAGTATATTTCATTAATTCGAGTTCTTCATCTTCTGAGAGAGCACAATCCTGCATTATTTTATATATAGAATCATTAGAATTACCAGGAATTACTTTTTTTGCTGCACTACACATTTCATCTTCAACTATATGTGTCTGGTGTTTAATAAGTCTTGCACCTGCTCTGTAAGCTGCATCAACCATTTCCATGGCAACCTTAAGGCTTCCATTATGATTAATTCCAATCTCAGGGATAACAAGCGGCTTACAGTTTTCTCCGATTTCAATATTTCCAATGTTGAATTTACTTGTCATAGCGTACCTCACAATATATATAATTACTTGTTTAAAAGCTGCATTAAGTATATAATAAATGTAATTTATATTCAATAAAAGAAAGAGTAACATTATATGAAAAGAATTCTATTTATCACAGGAACACGTGCCGATTATGGTAAGATTAAGTCGCTTATTAAAGCAGTTGATGTAAGTGATGATTATGAGGCAGATGTATATGTGTCAGGGATGCATCTGTTGGAACAGTATGGAAGTACATACAATGAAGTACTAAAGGATGGATATTCACATACATACATTGCATTTGGACAGCATTATTCAAAAAGCATGAGCTATAATCTTGGCAATATTATATGTGATATGACAGGGTATATATCTAATTCAAAAAACAGACCGGATATGATAGTTGTTCATGGTGACAGGATAGATGCTATGGCAGGTGCTATAGTAGGTGCTTTGAACAATATTCTGGTAGCACATATTGAAGGAGGAGAACTTAGCGGAACGATAGATGATTCACTGCGTCATGCTATAACTAAGTTGTCACATGTGCATATGGCATCCAATGAAGAGGCGCGTAACAGACTTATACAGCTTGGAGAGAAACCTGATTCGATATATATAATAGGGTCACCAGATATAGATCTTATGTTATCTAATAAGCTTCCAGATATAGATTATGTAAGAGCGTATTATCAGATACCATTTAAAGAATATGGTATTCTAATGTATCATCCGGTAACAACAGAGCATGATGAGATAGGTCAGCATATCAGAGAAGTTGTAGACGGAGTGATTGAATCTGGAAAGAATTATATAGTCATATATCCTAATAATGACTATGGAACAGAAATTATATTGAACGAATATAGCAGATTTAAAAATATGCCTAATATAAAAGTATATCCATCTATAAGATTTGAATATTTTCTAAGTCTTCTTAGAAATGCACAGTTTATGATAGGAAATTCGAGTGCAGGAATACGGGAAACCGGATTATATGGTGTTCCGGCTATAGATATAGGAACAAGACAGAAAAACAGATATAGTCTTGCAGAACTTACTAATGTGCAATGGGTTACAGAAAATAAAAAAGATATATGTAAGGCAATAGATATCATTGAAAAATATAGAAAACCAAGCATTAAGTTTGGAGATGGAACAAGTACTGAAAAGTTTATGAATATACTTGCATCAGATATATGGGATAAGAACTTGCAAAAACAATTCTATGATCTGGAGATAAAGGACAATGTATAATAATCAAAGAATTATGGCACTTATTCCTGCCAGAGGTGGAAGTAAAGGAATAAAAAATAAGAATATAATAGATTTGTGTGGAAAGCCACTTATAGCACATACAATAGATGCTGCAAGAGAATGCAGATATATAGATGATATAATTGTATCGACTGATAGTAAAACAATATCAGATGTTGCAGTAAAATATGGAGCACATGTACCTTTTATACGACCAGATAAGTTGGCACAGGACCGGTCAACAACACTTGATGTTGTGTTACATGCAATAAATGAGATGAAATGCAGAGGTTGTGAGTATGATATTCTGATATTACTTCAACCAACCTCACCGCTTAGAAATACAGATGATATCAAAGGTGCAATAGAGGAATTCTGTGATAAGAAAGTGAAATCGCTTGTATCTGTAAGTGAGGTTAATGATTCGCCAGTGCTGATAAGACAGATAGATGAAGATATGAAGCTTGAAAAACTGTTAGATTTATCAAGTACAATTCGAAGACAGGATATGAAAAAATATTATAGGGTTAATGGTGCCATATACATCAATAGGATTATTGATATTAATAATGAAACAAGCTTTAATGATAATGAATATGGGTATATTATGGATAAGAAACATTCAGTTGATATTGATGAAATGATGGATGTTGTGTATGCAAGGTTGTTAATGGAGAATAACCAATGAAGAAAGGATAAGTTATGCAGATACCAGAAGGATATCTTGAAGGAGAGATAAGAGATGGCTTTTATATAGAAAGTATGATGAAGAAAACATGGGCAGCCCAGATGAAGGTGCTTATGGAGGTTGATAGAGTATGTAAAAAGAATGGAATACAGTATTTTGCTGACTGGGGTACACTTCTTGGTGCAGTGCGACATCATGGTTTTGTTCCATGGGATGATGATATGGATATTACCATGAAAAGACCAGATTATAACAAGTTCTGTAGTATAGCAGAGAAAGAGATGCCAGGTTACAACATAGTTAATATACATACAGACGAAGGCTGGGAAGCCTTTACATCAAGAATAGTAAATGGAAAGAGAATAAGATTTAGTAAAGAAGAACAGGATGAGTTCTATGGATGTCCATATATAGTAGGACTTGATATATTCCCACTTGACTATGTGGCGCCAGATAAAGAAGAGGATGAAATACAGTGCCAGATATTAAAGGTGCTTGATATATTTGGACAGCTGGTTAATGAGGAAAATAGAAATATGCCAGAGGTACAGAAAAGCATACAGGAAATAGAACGGCAGTATAATGTGAAGTTTGATGATAGCAGGAATATAAAGACTCAGATATTTGAACTTTCGGAAAGATTCCGAATGTTGTATACAGATGCTGATTCCGATAAGGTAGCTATAATGACTGATCATGCATGTCTGCGTCCTGCAGACGTATATCCTAAGGAATATTATAGTGAGAGTATATATATGCCATTTGAGTATATAGAGGTACCAGTTCCTGTGGGATATGAGCCTATACTTAGACAGAAATATGGTGATAGCTATATGACACCGAGAATGGTAAGGGCAGATCATGACTATCCATTTTATAAGAAGCAGAAGAAGGAAGTGTATAGGCAGATGGGTATTGAGATATAAACGAGCAATAGATTCTGAAAATGTTAAGTATTGGGGCTGTCGCATCAAAGGTGCATTTTCTCTTATTGCGGTAACCCCTATATCTTAGTCATGTAACAGCCATTTCCATATAGGTACAACATTAATGGTAATTCCTTCATAATCCAGTATAGCTTCTTCTGCATTCGTGATCAGAATACATTTTGAAAGATGAATGAAATTGTTAAGTCTGATGAAGGCTCTTGTTTCACGTTCTTTAGTATCTATATTATCAAGCACCTGCATACTTACCTGGACAGCAAGACCTTCAGAAGGAATATAAAAGTCGATTTCCACATTGTTTTCAAAGTAGAAAACATCATCTTTTCCGTAACGTCTGATTAGTTCAATAGCAACCAGATTCTCAAGCTGTGCAGACTTACAGTCAAGCAGCATAAGTTCCAAAAAGCCAGTATCCATGAAATAATATTTTGGAGAAGTTTCTTTGAGAGCAAGCTTGGCAGCGTAGTTAGGTATTGAGAATAACAGATAAGAGTCTGTTATATAACCCAAATAGTTGATTACAGTCTGCTTTCCTAAAGAAATCCCAGTGCTTTTTATTATATTGGTAAGACGGTTATAAGATAGTGGTTTTGTGATAGTTTCTGCGATTTTTTTTAAAATAAGCTTAATAGCAAAATCATTAGTTACTTTGTTTCTTGTGATAATGTCACCAAGGTATACGGTCTGATATATGCTGCTTAAATAATCGCGCTTGTTTTTAATGTCTACCAATTCTGGAAAAGCACCATATGTTACATATTCATTATATTGAGATATAACATCGGCACGGTCTTTAGTACTGATTGCATCACAAAAGCTTTTATCTTTACCCTTGGCAACCAGATATTCTGTAAAAGAATATGGATAGATATTCATAATCATGAATCTGCCCCCAAGAGTAGAAGCAATTTCGTTGCTTAACATTTTGCTGTTGCTGCCAGTGATATTAATATGGTATTTCATATCAGCAAGCCTGCGCGCAAACTTCTCCCAGCCGTTGATATTCTGTATTTCATCAAGAAATAAGTATGGCTTGTTATCTATACCAGCTAATTCTAGACCTATCTCCAATATGGTATTCAAGTCATCAACAGTAATCTCAAGAAGTCGTTCATCTTCAAAATTCACATAGATAATTTGCGATAGAGGAACTCCTTTGGTCTGCAGATTTTTAATCTGCTGATACATCATATAAGATTTACCAGTTCTTCTAATTCCAACAAAGCAGTAATTAACATTGTCTTCTAGTGGATATTGCCTTGGGACTAATGGATTACTAAGATATACATCTTTTTGGTCTATTATTATCTGTTTTAAAATATCTCTATTCATAGCTGCACCTCCAGTACAAAACAATTATATAGCATTATCGTCTTATTGACAAGACGACAATGCTGTATAATTGTTTTGCAAAAATGAGAATAATATATATAGTATATGTATATGAAAAGTGAAATATTATATTACAATAAAGTTTAATGATAAATTTATTGTAATATATAGAGAGATTATATCCAAGTGATTTGTGTTGGGTTAAGAAAATGCCTAATATACCGATATAATAATTATATAAAAGGATTTATAATAATTGGCGTATATTATTTGATAGAGATATAAGCCTGTGCGAATGGAGTCGCTTAATAATGTATTATATTGGTTTATAATAACGATAGATATATGATATGAGATGAAGCCCTGCATTTGTATGCAGGGCTTTTCGTTTTGGAGATAGATATGAAATACGGATTAACAGAAGATTGGAAAAATGTCAAGGAGTTAGTTATATATGGTTTTGGAAAAGTAGCACATGATAATCTAAATTTTTTTAAAGATAACTTTCATGTTGTGTGCATAGTAGATGGTAATATTGAAAAATGTGGAGTTGAGTTTAAGGGAATAGAAGTAAAACATATAAGTAAAGCGAAAGAGGAATTAAGAAAATATAAAATAGTAATAATGACTGCAAATCGCAATGCTGCATCAGTTGGAAAAGATTTAGATAAATTAGGACTTCAGGCTGGTAAAGATTACTGTTCTATGGAGCAGTTTCTTACAGAATGGTTCTGGCATTATAAGAAAAAAGTATGCCTTATGGAGGTTCATAGTACAATAACATCAAGATGTACATTGAAATGCAAGCATTGCAATATGTTTATGCCATATTATAAAGAACACATAGATTATACAGCTAAAGACATATTGGAAGATTTAGAATTATTATTCAGGCATGTGGATTATATAGTATCATATAGGCTGCTTGGTGGAGAACCACTTATCAATAAAGAACTCGCTGATATGATAGAACAGATTGGTGATAAATATAGTAACAGAATAGGCAATATTGGCATTATAACGAATGGAACTTTATTACCGGATGGCAGACTTATAGAAGTGTCTAAAAAATATGATGTAAAGTATGACTTTAGTGATTATACAGATGTTGTTGACTATAAGACCAGATTTGATGAATCAGTTGCTAAGATATCAGAGGCAGGACTTAGATATCAGGTTAATCGTTCGTTAAGATGGTGTGACTTTGGATTTCCTGTTAATAACCGAATCTATGATTTTGACAAAGTAAGAGAACATATGCTTTCATGTGGACCAATATTCCATGGGCTTAATGACGGCAGATATTATTATTGTCATGTATCGTGGAGTGCGGATAAAGCAAAATTATTAAAAAACGTATCAGATGATTATGTGGATTTAAGAATACTTAATGATGATGACAGCGCAAAAGAAGCTATATTGGAGCATAGTAATGGCAACATAGAAAAAGGATTTGTGAAATTATGTAAAATATGTGGTGGTTGTGGTAATGACAACACAGAGTTTGTAAAAGCAGCAGAACAGATGTAGAAAATAAAGCTGTCTATAAAAACAAGGTTATGCAAATACAGTATTAAGGAAAGAAACATTATGGAACAGAAGTCTAAATATGAGATAGAAATTGAAACTTTTAGGCATATTTTTTCACATATGAAAAATAAGAGAATTGTGATATATGGTATGGGAAGACGAAGTGCAACACTTTTGCCAGGAATAACTGACTTTAATATTGTAGGACTTCTGGATAGAACTGAAAGTAATCTGGGGAAAGAATTGTGTGGAGTTGATGTCATATCAATAGAACATATAGAAGAAAAGGCTGATATAATAATAATTAATTCAGATCCATCCAATTATGATATTATATATAAAAGAATAGCTGATATTGTAAAAATTCCAGTCTATTATGCAGATGGGAGATTAGCTTGCCTATCAGATAAAGATACAAGCTATGAGCAAAATAAATATTGGAATAGTTCATACAAAGAGTTAAAAGATAAGGTGGATAAAGCCGATATTGTTTCGTTTGATATATTTGATACATTGATAATGAGAAAAATATTTTCTCCAGAGGATGTATTCAGATTATTGGGAGAAAAAGTAAGAGCAGAATTGAACATAGATTGTGGAATCGATAGTATAAGATCACAAGCTGCAGCTCAATGTGGTTCACATGCAACTATAAGTGAAATATATCAGCAGATAAAGAAAACGACTAATCTTACAGATAAGAATATAATGGATATTATGCAATTGGAGAAAGATACAGATATAGATTTATGCATTGCAAGAAGAGATATGGTGGATCTGTATGAATACTGTATATCTGCTGGCAAGGAAGTGTATCTTATAAGTGATATGTATTATACATTGTCGGATATTAAGCGTATATTAGATAAATGTGGAGTGACACAGCTAGATGATGAACATATATGGATATCATGTGAGAAGAAATCGGATAAAATATCAAGTTCGATATGGAAACATTATTCAGAAATAGTTTGTGAGGCTAATAAAGATGCCAGCTGCCTGCATATAGGTGATAACAAAATAGGCGATGTCCAGAATCCGGCAAAGTATGGAATAGATTCATATTATATCATGAGTGCTAAAGATATGTTTACGAATTCGTCTATATCAGAATTAGCATCATATGTTAATACAGTATCAGATAGCATATGTCTCGGATTAGTAACTTCAAAGCTGTTTAATAGTCCATTTGCATTGTGTAGTACAAGTGGTAAAGTATCTTTTGATGATAGTGAGGTTTATGGATATTGTGTTTATGGACCGCTATTAGAAAAGTTTCTTATATGGCTTTATTACAATTCAAGAAAGGATGGAATAGACAAGTTATTATTCTTTGCAAGGGATGGTTATTTGCTTGAAAAAGATTATAAGATTGTGTCAGAATTGTTGAATGATGGATACAAGCAGGACTGGTGTTATCTTCCTATATCAAGAAGACTCATATATATGGCAACCATGAAGAATGAAGAGGATTTGAAGAGAGTCATAGCTTTCCCATATGTAGGAACATTGGCTGATTATATGAAATCAAGGTTTGAAATAGAGGTGACAGATGAAACCGTTGAATATAATGACAGGCAGATAAATGCGGTAGGAGATAGCCAGAGCATATTAAAATGGATTCAGCCATATAAAGATAAAATAATGGAACAGGCTAAGATAGAAAGGGAGAATTATCTTAGATATCTTAAAGCTGATGGTGATATGGAAGCATGGTTATCTTATGGAACAGTTGATTTAGGCTATTATGGTACGAATCAGTATTATTTGAAAAGACTAACAGGGCTTAAGACGAAGGGATATTGCTTTTATGCATGCCTATCAGAAGATAATGTGTATATAAATGATATATCTATGTACGGATGTTTTCAGTATGGTGATGATTATACTGCAGAAAAAAGTCTTGCTAGAAAAAAGAACATGTATATAGAAACATTTATTACTGCTCCTCATGGGATGGTTAGATACGTTGATAATCGGAGGGGGGTAAAGTGTGAAACTGATAAGAAAAGCCAGGAATATTTTTATATTAAAGAAAAAGTAAATTGTGGTGTGATTGATTTTATTGTCGATTACATAAATGTATATAAAGAGATGTTGGCTATAAATAGTGAGAACTATGTAAAGGTGATGCAAGATAGAAAAGAAAGCCTTGAGGATATTCTATTTTACAATATGCTTAATGGAATGTGTGATGTATCAAAGGATATTCTTGAAGGATTTTATTTTGATAATGATTTTGTTGGTGGGAAAGAGATAGGGTTAGAGCTATAGGGAGAATGGTAAGAAAGTATACTTAAAATAGGATGGTAAGTACATGAATATTGCTGTTATATTTGCGGGTGGTGTTGGCAAAAGAATGAATAGTAAAGTTAAACCAAAACAGTTTATTACTATTCAAGGAAAACCAATAATTATCCAGACACTTGAAAAATTTGATAAACATAAAGATATAGATGCTATTGTTGTAGCATGTGTATCAGATTGGATAGACTATCTTAAAGAACTTATTGTTCAATATCATATTAATAAAGTAAAGAAAATTGTGCCAGGTGGAAAGACAGGACAGTTGTCAATATATCAAGGACTTAAAGCAACTAAAGAGATAGTTCGAAATGAAAAATCAATTGTGTTAGTTCATGATGGTGTAAGACCGATGATAACTGAAAAATTGATAAGTGACAATATTCATATGGTAAGAGAGAAAGGTTCAGCAATTACATGTGTTAAAGTAAATGAAACTGTTTTAGAGGTTAGAGATGATGGGAAGATTATTGATATTCCTACAAGAGAAAATTCCAGATTAGCTAGAGCACCACAAAGTTTTTGGCTGGATGATATATTAAAAGCACATGAAAAAGCTATAAGCGAAGAAAAATATGATTTTATCGATTCGTGTTCAATGATGAGATACTATGGAAATGATTTATATCTTATAGAAGGGCCACAGGATAATATAAAAATTACAACACCGGAAGATTTTTATATAATGAGAGCATTGTTAGATGCAAAAGAAAATTCACAAATATATGGAGTTGAAAATGATGGGTGAGTCAGAAAATAGTATATTACAGCAAGATTTAATTAATAATGCAAAAGTAATTAGTGAATTAAAATCTTTGAATAATAAAAAAATAGTTGTAACAGGTGCAACAGGACTTATAGGTTCAGTATTGTGTAAAAGTATTTTATGTGCTAATAGGTTGTATAATTGTAACATAACAATTTATGCCGTTGTAAGGAATATATTTAAGGCTGAAAAAATATTTGAAAATGTGATAGACAGAAAAAAGTTTAATATTATTAAATATGATTTTATGGATAATGACAGTTTTGAAATACAAGATAATATAGATTATTTAATACATACGGCTGCTGTGACGACATCTAAGTTGATGGTGGAAAAACCAGTTGATACATTACTTACAGCGATTAATGGAACAAGTTCTATACTCGAATTTGCTAAGAAAAATAAGGTATCAAGTGTTATTTACTTATCTTCAATGGAAGTATATGGAAGTTTTAGTGATGAGAAATATGTAGATGAAAATACATATGGAAGAATAGATATATTAGATGTTCGCAGTAGCTATTCAGAAGGAAAACGAATATGTGAAAACATATGTGTTGCATATAATCATCAGTATAATGTACCAGTAAAAATAGTGAGGTTGGCGCAGACATTTGGACCGGGTATATCTAAGGAAGATAATAGAGTATATGCACAATTTGCACGAAGTGTTATTGAGGGAAAAGATATAGTATTGCATACTAAAGGTTTATCAGAAGGAAATTATGTGTATATTTCTGATGCTATAAATGCAATTTTTAAGGTGTTACTGAATGGTAAAAATGGTGAGTCATATAATATTGCCAATGAAGAAAGTCATATGCAAATAAGACAAATGGCAGAATTAGTAGCTAAAAAGGTTTCTAAGGGAGAAATTTGTGTGGTATGTGATGAGCAATCTAATAATGCATATGCGAAAGACACAAAAATGAAGATGGATACACATAAAGTTAAAGAACTTGGATGGAAAGCTGAAGTGAGTCTTTATGACACATATATCAGAATGATTGATTATATAAAGGAAATGGCATGAGCGAAAAAAGTTATATATTAAAAAGAAGAATCAAGGCTGGTCTTTCAAAAATACCATATATTATATTTGGCTTTTTGCCTATAAGAAAAAATAAAATTGTTTTCAGTGCGTTTGAGGGGGCTGGATATTGTTGTAATCCTAAGTATATTGCAGAGGAACTTATAAGGCAGGAGCATTCATATGGAGAAAAATATGAGATGATATGGCTGGTTAATGATATGACTAAAGAATTTCCAAAAGAAATTATTAAGAAGAAAAATAATCTTTTTAATAGGGCTTATCATCTGTCAACAGCAAAAGTGTGGGTTGATAATGCAAGAAAAAATTATGGAACAAGAAAAAGAAAGAATCAGTTTTACATTCTTACATGGCATGGAATGATAGGCTTCAAGCCTGTTGGAAGATTAAGGGGAGAGTTGTTTTCAAAGATAGCAGAGTTGGTAAGCAAGGATGATGCAAAGAATGTGGATGTGCTGTTATCTAATTCTGATTGGTGTTCAGATGTATGGAAAAATGCTTTTTGGAATGAGCCGGTTTTTAAAACAGGCTCGCCAAGATGTGATGTATTATTTAATCAAAGAAACGAAAAAAAACTAGAAATTCGAAAAAAATACGGTCTTTCAGAAGAAACAAAAATAGTTATGTGTGCACCTACGTTTAGAGGAGGAAGTCAGAATAGAGAAAGAAAAGTATTTGCAGAAACAGGAACTATTGATTTCTTAGAACTCAAAGAAAATTTAGAAAAAAAATTTGGTGGTGAGTGGATAGTATTTGTGAGACTGCATCCGCAACTTGCATTGCGTGGAATATCAGTTGGTAATGATGTATCAAAAGGAATTATTGATGTAACACTTGTAGATGATATGTATGAATTACTTGCTGCTACAGATGCATTTGTATCAGACTATTCAAGTGCAGCATTTGATGCGGCTCTTTTAAGAATACCTGTGTTTTTATATGTTGATGATTTGGAAGATTATGTAATGGATAGGGGCAAGCTGTTATGGAAGGTTGAGGATATTCCTTTTCCAATGGTAAAAAATAATGATGAACTAAAAAAAGTAATAGAAAAGTTTAATAAAAAAGAATATTTAGAAAAATTAGAGCAAATGTTTAATGATATAGGTTTAATTGAAGATGGGATGGCAACAGATAAGGTTATCAATCTTATAAAAAATAATATGTAAAGGTGGCGGAAGATGAATGATTTAGTAAGTGATATTAAGAAATTAAAGAATAAAGCAGATTATATATATATATATGGAACTGGCATGTATGGAAGAAATATATATAACGTGCTTATGGAGCATGAAATTAAGATCAATGGATTTGTTGAAACGAATCCAGAGAAATCAGAGATTTTTGGATTACCAGTTTATGCAGCTAGAGATATATTAAACGATAACGTTGGTTTGATTTTAGGACTTAATAAGCTTAATACAGGATATGTTGAAAAGGACTTAAAAAAACACCATTATAATATGGATAATGTTATATATGGATATAAATACATAGATAATGGCGGTAACAGAGGGGGATATGATGATAATATTCCAACTATGGAAATAACTACTAAGATAGGATGTAGTGTTAATTGTAGATATTGTCCTCAATCGAGTCTTATAAGAAATTATTGTACTGATAAATTAGCAGATAGACAAATGAGTATTGAAACATTTAAAAAATGTTTGGATAGGTTGCCATTTAACTGTAATGTATTATTCTGTGGAATGGCAGAACCATTGCTTAATCCTGATTGTATCGAAATGATTAAAATTGCGATTGATTCAGGACGTAAAGTTGATTTATATACAACGCTTGTTGGAATAGATGAAAGTCAGCTTGATGATTTGCTAAAATTGCCAATATCATTTGTTACACTACATGTGGCTGATAAATTTAATTATGCTAAAATAAAAACAGATGATATTTATTATAGAATGGTAGAAAAAGTTATTAGCTATGTTAAAAGCGATGGAAAACCATTTGTAAATATATGTAATGCACAAGCTGAACCAGACGAAAAAGTAAGACAGATATGTAAAGGAAAATACGAAATAATACATGAGTTACATGATAGAGCTGGAAATATTAATGATGACAATTTGATAAAAGCCACAAAAGTCAGAAAAGGAAAAATATCATGCAGTTTATGTGGACAGGCTTTAAATCATAATATTTTGCTTCCAGATGGAAGAGTTTTATTGTGTTGTATGGATTATGGAATGAAACATGTGCTTGGAAATCTTACGGAACAATCGTATGAGGAAATAATGAATGGAAAAGAAATTGATAAAATCAAAGCTGCTATTAACGGTGATGAAAGTATAGATATTCTTTGCAGAGGATGTTCAAGTGCTACAGAAATATAATATATAGAAAGAGAGTTTTATGGATAATAACGTGAAAATAACAATTGTGGGAATAGGATATGTTGGACTTTCAATTGGGGTGTTATTGGCTCAGAGACATAAGGTTTATATGCTTGATATAGTAGAAAAAAAAGTAAATATGTTAAACAATAAAAAAAGCCCAATAAAAGATGGGTTGATTCAAGAGTATTTGTCTGAAAAGAAATTAGATATACAAGCAACGATGAATGAAAAATCAGCATATAAATATGCTGATTATATAATAGTTGCAACTCCAACCAATTATGATAATAACACGAAACAGTTTGATACATCATCCATAGAATTGGTTATTGAAAACATTATGAAATATAATTCATCGGCTATGGTTGTGATTAAATCAACAGTTCCCGTTGGATATACAGAAAAAATAGCTAGTAAATATTCAGATTTGAATTTTTTGTTTTGCCCAGAATTTCTAAGAGAATCAAAGGCGTTATATGATAATTTGTATCCATCTAGAATAATCATTGGGATTGATAATTCAAATGTGTATATTAAAAAAAAAGCGGAAGAGTTCGCTTTAATGTTAAAAAAATCAGCACTAAAAAATAATGTTGACATTTTATATATGGGATATACAGAATCAGAGGCGGTAAAGTTATTTTCTAATACATATCTTGCGTTAAGGATAGCTTTTTTTAACGAATTAGATACATATGCAGAAATCAAAGGATTGGATACTAAACAAATAATAGAAGGTGTGTGTTTAGATCCGAGAATAGGACAATACTATAATAATCCTAGTTTCGGATATGGTGGATATTGTTTACCAAAGGATTCTAAACAGTTGTTGACTAATTATAATAATGTACCAGAAAATTTAATTCAAGCAGTTGTAGAGTCGAATAAGACACGTAAAGATTATATTGCAGATACTGTGCTTAAATTAACGCACGACTATGATTATGATGAATCTTGTGCATTTGATAAAATAAATAAAAAACATATTATAGTTGGTGCATTTAGATTAACAATGAAAAATAATAGTGATAATTTTAGAAGCAGCTCAATTCAAGGTGTTATCAAACGTATAAAAGCTAAAGGCGTAGAGGTTATTATATATGAACCTACATTAAATGATGGGGAAACATTTATGGGCTCAAAAGTAGTTAATGATTTAATTGAATTTAAATCTAAGAGTAGTTATATTATTGCCAATAGATATGATAAATGTCTTGATGATGTGAAAAACAAAGTGTATACAAGAGATGTTTTTTTTGTTGATTAATTGATAGGAGAAATTATTAATGGAAGAAAATGAATTGATTTCAGTTATTATACCAATATATAATGCTGAAAAGTATTTAAGACAGTGCCTGGAAAGTGTTATCAATCAAACATATAAGCAGTTAGAAATAATACTGGTTAATGATGGTTCCACAGATGGTTCGCTATCTATATGTTATGAATATCAAAAAAAGGATTCTAGAATAATTATAATCTCTCAACAGAATAAAGGTGCATATAAGGCAAGAAAAAATGCAATAAAAATTGCTAATGGTAAATATGTGACATTTGTTGACGGAGATGATTGGATTGACAAAGATATGTACTATGATTTATTAAAAATAATGAAAGAAAATGATACATTGATGGTTGAGTCTGGATATATAGATGTGAATGGAGAAAATGAAAAAAAGAGGGTGGCAAAGATTGAAGAAGGACATTATAAAGGAGATAAATTTATAAATGAAATTCTTCCGTATATGTTATATGATGGAATTTTTTTTGAGTCTTTAATACAATCAACATTATGGAATAAATTATTTATAACAGATATAGTGAGAAAATTATTCAATACAATACAAGATGGTGGAAAAATGGCTAATGATGCAGTAATTACGTATCCATATCTTGTTAATAATAATGATATATATGTTACGCATAATTGTTATTATCATTATAGAGTTGTAAATGGTTCAATTACCAGAAATAACTATAGTGACATAATAGATAAAGTTAATGTGCATATTAATGTTATGAAAAATTTTTTTTTAGAATCAAAATATAAAGACTTATTAATGACACAGTTGTATATGCAAAAAATGAAAATGTATGCTTGGTATTGTCCTGAAGTGTTTGATTTAATATCAAATAAATTATTGAGTATTTATGGAGGTATAAATAAGAATGAAAAAGTAGTAATATATGGAGCTGGTAAAAGCGGAGTGAAGGCTTATGCATATGCATATAAATATATAAAAAATAATATTATTGCATGGGTTGATGGGAATTATGAATTTTTATCAAAAGAAATTGATAAAAATATAAAAAATCCAACAGAAATTAATTATAAAAATGTGGATAAGGTGATAATTACTGTCTTAAAAGCGGATTCTGTTGCATCAATAAAAAGAATGTTGAAAGATAATGGCGTAGATGAATGTAAAATAAGTTGGATTCCACCAGAATATATACAAGATCCTAAGTATGTATTGGATAAAATTGATAGAGCTAGAAAAAATATTGAAATATAATTATTCGGTTGATTATTTTATACAATCAAAAGTTGAAAAAGAAATTCAAATACAAGGAGTTAAAGTTATATCTTGGAATGAATTAATAAAATATGATGATATAAATATTTTATTTGCAATAAGGGATAAAAGTATTTTTAGTCTTATAAAGAAAGATGTTTTATGAAAAAAAGGAATGATATATATATTTATATGATTGTATTGACTTTATTGAAAATAATCAAGGTAAAAAAATAAATAGTATACGATGTGAAAAAGAATGCATGGTTTGTGGCAACAAAGTAGAGAGTTTTTTACCAGACGGTATTTGTGCAGATGTTTTCAAAAAAATCATGTAATTAGTAGAGGAGAATATAGAAAAAAATGTATTTGTCAGATTTGTGGTGCATCTGATAGAGAAAGGTGGCTGCTTTATGTGCTTCAGAATATAATACATATTAGTCATATTAGTGGAAGAGTACTTCTTTTTGCTCTGGAAATGCATATAATTAGTATTATAAAAATAATATTAATATAGATTATTATACAGGGCATATTATAAAAGGTAGGGCTATGCATGTAACAGATATAACTAATATGCAATATGCAGATCAATCAATGGATTATATTATATGTAATCATGTTTTGGAACATATTGTTGATATTAAAAATGCTATATTTAAAATTAGACGTGTATTGAAAGATGATGGCATGTTTATTTTTTTATTTCCGATATGTAATGATATGAATACATTTGAGGATATTAGTATATCTTAACCGGAAGAAAGATTGAAATATTACGGACAAAAGGATCATGTTAGATTGTATGGTAAAGATTTTGCTGATATTTATACAAAATATGGATTTGATTTAGATATATGTAGACCGAAAAGAGTGCTTACAAAAGAACAAATCGAAAGATATGGTTTTATAGAAGACGATGTAATAATAATTGCAAGGAAAAAAGAGATTTAATGTAACTTTAATTTCTTTTTTTGGAATTTACGATACGAGTATAAAGTATTTTTAATTGAGGTTGAATTCTACTTCGTAAGAGGATAGCTTTCAGATGACTCTGATTAATTTGTTTGCATAGTATTTAAGTATATTTTTGTAAAATCAATTTTCTGCGTAATTGGTATCATAATAAGCATTAAAGATTGTGTTGATTGGTGGATTTCTTGATGAAAATGTTTAGAGTTTTAAGATTTATATTATCAAGTTAATAGAGAATGACAAATATTTAGCGGAAATGTATAGCAGTTGAGTAGTTGCATTATAGAAAAAATTAAGAAATTATAGTAAATTAATTACATTAAACTATAATGTTAAAAGAAAGGAAATAAGTGATAATTAATTGCTTAGTTTAATTATCAGACAAGGAAAAATAATGAATGTTGTAGTTTTTGGAACGGGTTTGAATGCATTACATACATTACAATTTTTGAATAAAAAATATAATATTTTATGGTTTGTTGATAATAATAAAGAAAAAATTGGAAATAAAATAGGTAATTATGAAATAAAAAGTCCTGAATCATTAAAAAATTATAATGATTATGTAATCATTATAGCAGAAAACCATACATATGAAATAATGTATCAACTTGGACAAATTGGAATAAAGAAAGATAAAGTAATGTCATTACTATGTACATATTCAGGAGATGATTATTCTATTGATGTGTATCCAATTAATAAAGTTCAATATTGTGATACTGGTAGAAAATTATTGTCATACGATTTGTTAAATAGAATAGAACAATATAAAAAAAGAAAAATATTAATTTTCGCAAAATTTTATTCTGTATATACAAAACAGTTAGTCGAAAATCTGCATAAAAAATACAAAGATATTGAAGTAAGTATATTGACAGGTGCAAAAGAAACTAAGAATATGATAAATAATGAAAGTATTGCTCATATTTATTATTTTGAATCTATGCAGGATATAAATGATATTTTGCATAAACTTCCTCAATATGACGTGGCACAACTCCTATGGATAGAAGAAATATGGGTTTACTTTGCTGAAGAAATACGTGCAAAATTTAAAAAATTGAATATATGTGTAGGCGGAAGTGATTTTTATAGAGCTTCAAAATACGATTTGCTCTATAAAGAAAAATTAATAGAATATGCAGATAATATAAGTGCTGAAACACCACAGACAATAAGTGATTTTGCATTATTTTATAGTTTAAAGAGTGAAAAAATTAAATTACTTCCATTTGGTTTAGAGGTAATTAATTATATAAATTTAGATAAAATATCTAATGAGGAGATAAGAAAAAAATTTAAAATTCCTTTAGATAAAATAATTGTTACTTGTGGACATAATGCAATACAAGCGCATCAACATTTGAAATTAATAGAATGTTTAAAGGGTATTAAACAAGAAATTAAGGATAGAGTTGTATTTGTATTTCCGATGACATATCCCTCTAATAGAGTTGAATATATAAATCAAGTTAGACAAAAGCTTGAGAAGTTCAGATTGCCATATGTGATAATTACGGATTTTATGGATTTCAGGTTGATGGCACAATACGCACAGATATCGGATATAATGATTCATGTTCAGACAACAGACCAACTTAGTTCTACTATGCTAGAAGAAATGTATGCTGGAAGTATTGTTATTACAGGTGATTGGTTGCCATATAAAATTTTACATGATAGAAATTTATTTTTTCTTGATGCAAATAGTATACAAGATGCGGTAAATAAGATGGAAGATGTCATTAGTAATATTAAAATATATAAACAAAAATGTGTAGCTAATAAAGAAATTATATGGAAATATCATTCTTGGGATTCATTAGTATCAAAATGGTATGAATTAATGGAATGATAAATTTAAGTAGGAGAAATAAATCTTATGGAAAAAAATTATTGGGATGAATTTGAATATAGCAAATTGAAATTGTTGATGCATAAAGAAAAAGTTGATTCCATTTTGAATATGAAAAAAGGTATTATTAAAATGGATAGATTATTTCCAATCAGTGTGGAGATGCATTTGACAGATTGTTGTAATTTAAGATGTGAGTGGTGTACTGATAAGGAATTAAGGAAGAATGCAGCTACCATGAGCTATAATAATGTTACATCGTTGCTTCTTGAGATGAAAAAAAATAAAACAGGTGTAACAATTGAAGGAGGGGGAGAACCTACATTACATCCAGAATTTAAGAAGATAGCGATATTTGGAGAAAAAAATGATGTTGATATGGGTCTTATTACAAATGGAACAAATGATATCAGCGATTGTATATCTGCTTTTAAATGGGTGAGAATATCTTTAGATTCTAGTAATGAAAAAGAATATATTGGTGAGAAAGGTGTAGATAAATTTAACAATGTTTTAGAAAATATAAAAAAAATGTGTGTTAAAAGAAAAGCTAAAGATACATTTATTGGAGTTGGATATGTGTTGACTAAAAGAAATCAGGAAAGTTTATTGGAAGTTATTGATAAGCTAGATGCAATAGGAGTTGATTACATATATTTAAGACCCGTAGAGGAAGCACCAGATATTCAGCCGACAATTGAGAATTTATTAGATTTAAGGAAATTGTTAGCTGAATTTACACAGGATAAGAGGATAAAATATATGCTGACAATTAATGACAGAGTAATAGATAAAAACGCTGGACTTCCATGTTTTTCACATACATTAACAGCAATAATACATGCTAATGGTGATGTAGCTTTGTGTGAAAAAAGAAGGCAGGATCCAATAGTTTTAGGAAATATTAATGAACATACGTTTGAAGAAATATGGGAATCTGATTATCATATGGAAGTAAGTGAAAAATTGATGAATCCTTGTTCACAAAATGGATGTGCAGCATGCAGAATAACGGGGTTTAATATGATTTTAAATCAACTAAGTAAAGTTCATACAGAAAAATTTATATAAATTAGGAGGATAAAAAATGGTATTGCCATTCGAAAAGGAATATAGACAGGAGTATTATAAAATATTAGATGAAATATTCGATTCTAATTTTTGGTCAGATGGAAAAATTACTAGAGAATTTGAAGAAAAATTTGGTGACTATATAGGATTAAATGCATGTGCAGTAACAAGTGGTGGGGCAGGATTATTGTCAATATTAGATTATGTTAATGTAAAAGATGCTGAAGTAATTGTGCCCGCTAATACATTTTGGGCCACAGCGCAATCAGCAAAAAAAGCAGGAGCAAAAGTTGTATATGTAGATTGTAATAAAGAAGATTTATGCATGAGTTATGATGATATGGTTAGAAAGGTAACTGATAAAACCAAGGCAGTTATTGTAGTACATATAGGCGGGCATATTGCATTTGATATTGAGAAGATAGCTAAGTTTTGTAAAGAAAAGAAGATTGCATTGATTGAAGATTGTGCACATGCACATGGTGCTGAATGGAATGGTAAAACTGCTGGAAGTTATGGAATTGCTGGAAGTTATAGTTTTTATGCAACCAAAACTATGCCATTGGGTGAAGGTGGAATGGTTGTGAGTAAGAACAAAGAGATAATTGAATGGATAAAGAAATATAGAAATTATGGTAAAGAGGTAATCAACGGGAATATAGTAACTTATCCGCTAAAAGAAGGGTTTAATTATAGAATAAGTGAATTTACCGCTGCGTTAGGACTTGTTCAACTTGAACATCTTCCAAAAATATTGGAATGGAAGAGAGAGCTTGCAAAGAAATATGATACGATATTTAAAAATCGCATTGTCCTTCCAGATGGAATGAAATCGGGTTATTATAAATATATTGTTTTTGATGAAAAATTAAAGGAAGAAACAGGTAAAGTATTTAATTATACGGATTTTGGTAATGAAATAGAGGGTATAAAAATGGATTTGCCAAATAGTTATTGGGTAGCAGAACATCATAGGTGTGCTCCAATATATTATGGATGGGATAAAGCAGAGATGTCAATAGATGATATAAAAGAATATTTGCAAATTCAACATTAATAATTTAAGGAAAACAAATATGAAAAAACCATGTATAAGTATTATTGTTCCCATATATAATATTCAACAATATGTGGGAACATGTATAAAGAGTATAATAAACCAAAGTTATAAAAATTTGCAGATCATTTTAGTAGATGATGGTTCAACTGATTTTTCAGGAAGAATATGCGATTCATATAAATTGATAGATAACAGAATAGAAGTTATTCATCAAAAAAATTTGGGACTTGTTGAAGCTAGAAAAAGTGGCTTGAGAATGGCTCGAGGAGAATATATAGGATTTGTAGATGGTGATGATTATATTGATGAAAATATGTATGAGTGTCTATTTAAATATATTTTAAAAGAAGATGCTGATATGGTACATACCGGATATTTCTGTAGTAATGAAAATGAAATATCAAGCAAAGTTGATTTTAATACTGAATTCATTAGTTTAGAACAACATAGAAAAAAACTTATTAATGACATATTAAATTATGATGTCAATATAGAGCCAAGTATATGGTCGAAACTATTTAAGAGAGAATTGATTCTAAAAGCTTATGATTTGGTTCATTTCGATTGTTCATATGGTGAGGATTTAGTTTGTTTTATAGCATCAATATTTCTAGCAAAAAAAATATATATTATTAATGACGCATACTATTATTATAGGATACGAATAACATCGCTATCACATGATATGGGTATATGTGGAATCGGCAAAGAAGTGACGTTGTATAATAACATAAAATTTATATTAAAAAGATTTAATGCGTACAACGAATATAAAGAAACTTTGGATTTTTATTTTGGAAAAAATATCATTAAACAAATGAAAAAAAACAGCACAAATCCATTTTTATATGAAACATATTATTTTGGACAGCCACAATTAGTGCAAAATAAAAGAATAGTATTATATGGTGCCGGGAATGTTGGAAGAGATTATTATTCGCAATTTAGCAGATATACAAATTGCGATATTGTAGCTTGGATAGATAAAAATGCAGATAAAATAAAAATACCATACATAAAAGTACTAACGCCTGAAGTTATTAAAGATATGGAATTTGATTATATTATCATTGCGGTATTAGAAAAAAAAATAGTAGAAAGCATAATGATAACATTGTCAGAGATTAAAGTGAACAAAAATAAAATTATTTGGTTTTATCCTCAAATGTATAAGAAATAGATTTATCAAGTGTGGATTTGAAAGGAAGTTGATATGAATAGAATGGAATATTATAATTCAATATATGATAAATTTTGGCAGAGACAAACACATAGATATGGAGTTACTGAATATGAAAAAGTGGTGCTCAATAGTATTCTTAAAAAAAATGCAAAAAATGTTTTTTCTTGTGCAATTGGAACTGGATGGCCAATAGAACAAAAACTTTATAACAACAGAGTCAATGTTGATGGTTGTGATGTGGCAGAAAATTCGGTAAAGGAAGCACAAAAAAGACTTGGTAATAATTCTGGAATATATGTTGGTGTAATAGATGATTATAAGAGTGATGTAAAAAAATACGATGTTGTTTATTGCATGAGGGCAAGTTGGTATATTCCGCATTTTGAGAATGTAATAATTAAAATGATAGATATGTGTAAAGATGACGGAATGGTTATTTTTGATATAATGCCAAAAGAAAAATATAGTAACTTTATAGAAATAATAAATGAAAAATACTTAGAATGGGTAGGAGTTAGAAATGATACGCCCAAATTTTGTTATTACTCATTAAATAAAATTAAAAGAATTCTTTATAAAAATAATTTTGATGTAAAAATTGTAAAAGAAGAAGAAATTTTTAAGGGAAAAAGTAAATGTAATTCTCATAAAATCATTATTATAGGAGAACGATAAAATATGTTAATAATATCAGTAATAGTTGTAGCAGTGATTTTGTTTGTTTTTTTGGGAGGGACATATTTTGGTGGTCATAAAGTTGCTATAAATGTTAATGTTAAAATAAGTCAATTGTCAAAATTAAGAGAAATGAACTGCATATATGAGGAGTGGATAAAGTTTGAAAATAATGGAAATTATATAGTGGATTATCTTAATAAAAAAAATATAAAAAGTGTAGTTGTTTATGGTGGAACTGCAATGGCAGAGTGTCTTATTGGAAAAATAAAAAATGATATAAATATTTTAGCAGTTATGGATAAAGATGATTCATTAGATTTTGGAATTATACCAACATTAAAACCTGGTAAAGTTCCATTAGGTACGGACTGTATTATTATTACAACAATTGGAAAATTTAAAGATATATCAGATTATTTAAAAAAATATAATGATGTACCAATGATTTATATAAGCGACATATTTAGAATTAGATAAAGCATTATTTATATGTTGAATTTAATAATAATTAAATAATCAAAAGTATTATCTATTATATTGAATTATTTAAGGAGCAGTATCTGAATGAAAAACGGTTCAATAGCTTGAATGCCATGTCCGTTGCTGACTATTGTTTTTAAGTGATAATGTGTTTAAAATATTCATAAAGATCTTCTTTGTTGGTATTTCTAATTGTTCACTTTAATTTTACCACAAATGGATGCTTTTTTTCATTTCCTTTATAAGAGAAAAGCAATATTTGATTAAAATTGAAGTGAATAGGTAGTTTTCAGTTACATTCATGACGTAATCGTGAATAATCGTAAACGCTCCAAAGTTTACAAAATATATTGAAAATAGTAGACAATATACTTGAGGAGGTATTTTTTCCTAAAATAAATAATTAGATAAAAGATTTAGGGGGAGTAAATGAAAAATATAGAACTAGTAAGTATAGTAGTACCTATGTTTAATGCACAAAAATATATAAAAGAATGTATAGAAAGCATAATTAACCAAGCTTATAAAGACATTCAGGTGATAATGGTAGATGATGGTTCAACTGATAATAGTCTAAAAATATGTAAAGAATTGAAAAAAAAGACAATAGAATTCATATTATTGAACAAGATAATTCAGGAATAGCTTCGGCTAGAAAAAATGGAATATGTTATGCTACAGGAGATTATATCACATTTGTAGATGCAGATGATTACATAGATAATAACTATATACAAACTTTGGTATCATTTATACAAGGAAGGCAGCTGGTAACATCTGGATTATTATATTATGAAAGTGTAATTTTAGATGGAATTAAAGAAGGGGAGTATATTATAAATGAACATAGCCCTATCATAAAAAATATGATAAGCATGGATGACAATATTACTAGGGGAATATTATCAAACATGTGTGGTAAATTGTTTGATACAAATATTGCAAAAAAAGTTATTTGTGATATAGATACTGATATATATTATGGAGAAGATGGAGAATTCGTTTATAAATATATTCTTAGGTGTTATAAGATTTATGTGACAGATTATTGTGGGTATAATTACAGAGTAAATAGTCAGTCGGTTGTTCATAGTAATAATGATGATTTTCTGATAAATGTCAATAAGTTGTATATTTCATTAAAAGAATCTTTTGATAAAAGTATATATGTTGATAAACTTATACCACAGTTAGAAAGATGGATTGCCATGCATATAAGAATTGTTGGTGATATTATAGGTTTTGAAAATAGGAATTTATTTATAAAATATATTATTCCGTGTAAGAGATTGATAGCAGGTAAAAAGATTGTCGTATATGGGGCAGGCAAAGTGGGAATTGATTATGTCAGGCAGATAAAAAAAGAGGATTTATGTGAAAAGCTTATTTGTGTGGAGAAAGATTATATAAGCCAAAATGAATGTATAAATACTAAAATTGAATCACCTGCGATATTAAAAAAAATTCGATTTTGTTTTAATTGCGGTATATAACGAAAAAATTGCAACTGAGAGTTTACTAAACAATAAAATTCAAGCTGATAAAATAATATATCAAAAACCAATTAATATAGAAGAATTTTATGCATAATATTAATTTAGATATGGTAGGTGTTTTTATATGAAAAAAATATATTATGCTGTATGTGCTATTATTAAGAATGAAGCTGATTATATAGAAGAGTGGATAGAATATCGTTATAAGATATTAAAAGTGAAAAAATTCTATTTATATGACATGATATAGAGATAGGTTAGTATTAAGCCTAAAATATGATGTGCATTTATAAAAGAGGAAAGTGTTTATGAAGAAATGTTTAATTTGGGGAACAGGAATCGATTTTAATAAAAATTTTTATTTGATAAAATATTATGAGTTAATAAATAAAATTACAATAGTAGGTGTAACATCTAAGGATAAATATTATAAGTCTTTTTATGGATATAAATTTATTGATGAAGAATTAATAAGAACGGCTGAGTTTGATTATTTGATTATAATGTCTGCGACTACAAGTACTGTAAGAGCAATAGAAAAAGAAATACGTAATTTTGATATTCCAGAATCAAAAATTATTACAATTAAAGCAATGCAATTGTATGGTTTTGATTTTGATAAGTATATAAGAATAAAAGAAGATGTACCAACAATATTTGCACCTAATTGTTGGGGTGGGATTTTATATAATAGTATGGGATTAGAATTTAATTCTCCGTTGATAAATATGTTCGAAGAACATAAAGATTATTTGAAATTTCTAAGTAATCCTAAATATTATATAGAACAAAAGTTGATTTTAGCAGAAATTGGGTATGATGAAAATTCACATACACAGTATCCTATAGCTAATTGTGGAGATATTAAATTACATTTTAATCATTATGGTTCATTTGAGGAAGCCAATGAGTGTTGGAATCGTAGAAAAGCGAGAATTAATTGGGATAACATTATTGTTATGTTTTATTATGAAAATAAACAGCTTGTAGATGAGTTTTTACAATTACACTATAAGAATAAAATATGTTTTACCACGGTCGATACTTCTATGATTTCGCATGATGAAAATAATATTGTCTCAATTCCTTATAATGAAGAATTATGTGATAGACCGTTTTGGTCTTTTGTAAATGGAACTTCTAGTGGAAGAAATTATTGTATAGACCTATTTGAATTAATGTCGAATAAACGAATTAAGTGGATAAATGGAACTAGTTTGTTTTAAGATAAGTTACTTAAAAATCAACCTAAATTATTTGTAAACGTTGGAGCGTTTACAGGGCAACTGTTACATAGCTTGAATGTTATATATTTTGCTGAATGTATTACTTTTGTAGCAATCTTCAGCAGTTTTGTAAACGCTCCAACGTTTATGATAAATACATTGAATATTTAAGGAAAATTAATCAATAAGGAGAATAGTCTTTTCCATTTAAAATGAGAATTAGATTATATGTATACATATGTTATATAGTTTTGATATTTTTGATACATTGATAAAAAGAACAACTTATAATGCATTAGGTATATTTGCAATTATTCAAGAAAAAATAAAATTTAATAATGCTTATTCGGATTATTTTAAACATAATTTTTCTTCTATTCGTCAGGAGGCAGAAGTGAATGCAAGAAATTATGCACAATTTAATGAAAAAGAAGAAATTGGATTAAGCGATATATATGATTTCGTAGCTGAATATGATAGTTTGTCAAAAGAAGATATAGAACGATTGAAGAAATTGGAATGTTACATAGAACAGATGTGTGCATATCCCATTGTAGAGAATATTAAACGAATAAAAGAATTGGTTTTAGATAATAGACAAGTTATTTTGATATCAGATATGTATTTGAATGAATCAGTAGTTAGAAGTATACTCATTAGTATTGATGATATATTTGAAAATATTCCAATATATGTTTCATGTGATTATAATAAAACAAAAAATATAGGAAGTCTCTATGCATATATTCATGATTTGTATGGAATTGACTATAATGAATGGGTTCATGTAGGAGATAATTATAAATCAGATTATCTTATACCAAGTGCGTTAGGGATTAAGTCTGAATACGAAAATCATAGGGAAGAGTATGCATGGATACCTGATTTTAGTGATTGGCATATAAATAATTCATTAGATTATCAGATTGTATATGGTGTAGTTCAATGCATAAGTAATAAAAATGATTTAGCGCAGATAAAGTTAGGAAAGTCATTTGCTGGAATAATTATAAATGAATATTCAGAATGGATATTGTTGCAAGCCATGCAATTAAATATTAAAGAGTTGTATTTTATAGCAAGAGATGGTTATGTAGTAAAAAAAATCATAGATAATATTATTAAAGATAATAATATAAATATAAAGACTAAGTATATATATGGTTCTAGGAAGGCGTGGCGGGTAAAAGGAGATAGAAAAGCCGAATATCAGGTTATAAGATATTTTAAAGAAAATGTTGATTTTAATAACAGGATAGCATTTGTAGATTCTAATGGTTACGGAATTTCAATATCAGAAGTGGCAGATATGTTAGGAGAGTTATGGAATAAAGAAATACCAGTATATTATTTTAATTTTCATCGTAAAGTAGAAAGTAATAAATGCACATTCTATCAATACTGTTACAATGATAACGATATAATCGAACTGTTAAGTAGTGCAATACATGGGACAACTTTAGGTTATGAAGAGAAAAATAGTATGATGGTTCCTGTTATTGAAAATGTTGATAGTAATAATATTGATTTATATGTAGAAGGTATTATAACTTATGCGAATATGCTAAATCTTACAAAGAAAAAATTGAATATAGATATAAATGTAAGGGATATAGTAAAAGAATTGTCATTAACGAAAGCATATTCATCAGGAATGAATTTAGATGAATTGTGGAATAGTTTAAATTCGAATGATAATTATAAAAATAATGAATGTACAGTACCAATATATGACTACAAAATTAATGTTAAAAATGGAAATGGCTTGGTGAATGTAATAATATATGGTGCTGGAAAACAAGGAAAAAAGATATTCAATAGATTTAATAATGATGATAAATATATTATATCTGCATGGGTGGATATTGATTATATTAATTATCGTAAGCAAGGATTGCCAGTGATTTCAATAAAAGAAGGAATATGTAAAGAATATGATTATGTAGTTATAGCAATAAAGAATCAAGTAGCCATAAAATCGGCGGAATGTGTATTAGCGCAGTTAGGAGTTGATAAGGCAAAAATAAGATATATTATAATGTAGTTTTGAAATATGAAAAGAGGATATTTGTGATATTAACTGACAATGTTATTTTATGGGGAACAGGAATTATAGGGAAGAGATATTATGAATTATTAAGATTAATAGGGGTTACCCCTATTGCATTTATTGACAATAATATTAATAATCAAGGCTCATTTATAAATAATATTCCTATTTATGCGCCAGAGCAATTAAAAATGTTTGGAGATTATTCTTTAATTATTGCTTGTAGAAGTAGTGATGAAGTATTTGAACAGGCATTAAGAATAGGTGTCAATAGCAAGCATATATGTAAAGTAGAAGAAGCATGGCGAATTTTAATCAAGTGTTGTATTGATAAGAATGTTTGGGAATTAGAATCCAATGGCGATATATATAATAAAGATAAGGTTAATTTTGATCTTCAGAATGGTGCAGCTCTAGGTGGAGTAGAAATTTGGTCCTTGGAACAGGGAAAAACTTTATATAATGCTGGAAAAAAAGTTACATATATGTTGGGGAATAATAATGCACAGTTAGATATTCCTGATTGTTTTAATAAAGTTATAATTAATCAATATTGTGAAATATATGAAACAATTATAAATATAGTGCGTTATCTTAATAATAATTGTTATGGGACTGTAATAAGCAACTTTGTGGGTACTAATATGTATGCAAACTGTTATTTTAAAAGATTAAATAATAATATTATGCATATAATGATTATCCATTCAGATGATCCTATTTATTATGAAACAGCAATACTGCTTCAGAAATATATAGATTATTGTTTAGTTATAAGTCGGAAGATAAAGTCGCAATTGATATTAAGAGGCATGGATAGCGATAAGATAGTAACGCTTAATTGGAATATCAAGGTTGATGATGAGTTTAGAAAATTGCAGTTAGATAGACCTATTAGAATAGGATATGCAGGAAGAATAACAACATTAGCAAAAAGAGTTGATTATATTCCTATAATAATTGAAAAACTCAATGATATAGGGGTTAATTATATATTTGAAATAGCAGGAATAGGGGATTATTATGATGAACTGTCAAAATTTGTAGATAATAATAAACTTAAAGGGAAAGTATGTTTATTAGGTCAGATAGATAAAAGTTATATAAAGGGTTTCTGGAGAAGACAGGATATATATATAAGTTGTTCTGATTGGGAAGGTCATAGTATATCACAGTGTGAAGCGATAGCAGCTGGGGCTGTACCAGTTGTTACAGATGTATCAGGAGCTTGTGATGATATAGATGATGGAGTTACAGGGTATATAGTTCCAATAGGAGATTTAAATATGATAGTAGAGAAGATATCTTATTTAGATAGCAATAGATACATATTAAATAAGATGTCTAAAGCAGGTATGAATAAAATGTTAGAACGTAATAAATTATACAATGATAATATATTGGAGGAATTATGCCTTTAGTTTCAGTTATTATGCCGTCATTGAATGTTGCTGATTATATAGGTGAGTGTATTGAAAGTGTTTTGAATCAGACATTAAAAGACATAGAGATTATATGTGTTGACGCTGGCTCAACAGATGGTACAAGAGAAATTATAAATAAGTATATGATGATAGATAAAAGAATAAAGTTATTTACATCTGATATAAAAAGTTATGGTTATCAAGTTAATTTAGGTTTTGATATAGCAAGTGGTGAATATGTTGCAATAGTTGAAACAGATGATTATATAGATAATAATATGTATGAACAGCTTTATTTATATGCTAAGAAAAATGATTTGGATTATATAAGAGCTAATTATGATAATATAATTAATATTAATGGCAATTTAATAATAGAGACTCAAGAGATTTTTAATGATAAAGCTGATTATTATAAAATAATAAATGCTGATATTAATCCAGAGGTGTTTCTAAAAGACAATAGCATATGGAGTGGAATATATAAGAACTCTTTTTTAAAAAAGAATAATATTATATTAAATGAGACATTAGGTGCAGCGTTTCAAGACATCGGCTTCAAACTTTTAACACTTTTTTATGCACAAAGAATTATGTATATACCATATAGTGGATATAGATATAGAGTTGAGCGAGAAGGGTGTTCAACATGTAATGATAATGTCCTTAGATATGCATGGCAAGAGTTTGACAGAATTATAAATTTAGCTGATTTAATTAATACTAGGAAATTTAAATATATTATAAGGAGAATGATAAATGTATTTATATGTGAGTACAATAAATTGATTTTAAAGAGTGTTACTGATAATGATAATAAAAGTGAATATTATTCATCATACATTTTACCATATTATAATTGGTTTAAAGATAAAATAAATATGTATATTGAGGAATGTGTTGAATATATAGATAATACTCTTTTGACTAATTTAACCCAATTATTAAATGATGAAAAAAAATATAAAAATACACTTATTTGCAATAAAAATAGTAGAAATAAATACTGGAATAATATATTTGAAAGTATATCTGATAAGCCGATTGTTATAGTTAGTTATGGTATAAGCGGAAAGGAAGCATATAAGCAGTTTTTGGAAAGAAAAAAAAATGTTGTTGCAATATGTGATAATAATGAAAGTATATATCAAACCAACAAATTAACTATTCCTATATTGCCAATGTATGAATGTGTAAAAAAATATAAAAAAAATATATATATTATTCCAAGTGAAAAATATGCTGTTGAATTGACAGAGCAGTTAAAAATATTGGGAGTATCTCAAGAAAATATTGTTACAATATAAAAGTTAAAATGTATTATAGATAATATAAATTGATTATTATAATTGTAAAGCTACTAAATAAGAAATGATAAAGACAATATTAAATTTTTGATAATCTTTATGAGGGGATAAGACTTATAGATGTATTTAAACATATATAGATTGTATGTAGAATTTATAATATATTTAAATAAGCAGAAAGGAATGTATGATAGTTAGTTTTTATTATTCATACAGGTGGGAAAATGATTGTTATAGCACATGATGAATCAATAGATATAGATAAAGTACCAGATGATATGTGTATTGATTATGAACCGGACATGTTCTTTAAGGCGAGAATATTTATCGCAAAATATGGATATGCAGTTGCCAAAGATGCTGATCATAGGGTGATTTTAAAAAATGAGAATAATATATATGCCCATACCTACTGTTATAGCGGTGGTGTTGATATGTGGTTTCTTGATCAATATGATTGTATATTCCTTCACGGATGTAATGAGTTTTCAGTTGAGTTATGTCAGTCAGCATTAAGGCTGTGGAAGGGTAATAGACTTGTACTTGTAGGAAGTGCCTGGTAGGGATTAATATCAGAATTAAATATGACAATTAAATTTGCTATTTATAAAGCCTTTAGAGTATAATACATCTAAAGGCTTTTTAATTCATGGAGGAATTATAATAATGCAGTGTACGGATGATATATCTAAGTGTGATTCAATAACAAAAGATTTCTCAAAGGGTGCATTAGTGTGGTATGACTTTAGATTGGGTAGTGAAATACTGTATATGTATTCAGGTATTAAGGATTCTGCTATTATTGAATTGCTAAAAGCTAAAGGGAAAGTGGATGAATGCTCTATATTATCATATAAATATAAGCTTGACAGTGATAATAAATCAGATTATAAAAATAATCAGGTTTATAAAAAGTATGATTATATAGTTGGTATAGATATTATAGAAGAATGTGAGAACGTAAGTGAATTATTAGAATACTGTTATAAGCATCTTAAGCAGGGTGGAAAGCTGCTGATAGGGGCAGAAAACCGATATGGAATAAAGTATATATGTGGAGACAGGGATCCATACACGAACCACAGCTTTGATGGAATAGAAAATTATAGAAGAATTACGGATGCAGATATGAATGACATCAAAGGAAGATGCTATTCTAAAGTAGAACTTGATAATATGTTATCAGCAGCAGGGTTTAATAATAAGTTTTATTCTGTAATGCCATCATTAGAGGAAACCCAGCTTGTCTATTCAGAAGATTATACTCCAGTTGAAGAATTATCTATGAGATATTTTCCATTGTATAACCATCCTGAAAGTGTATTTCTTGATGAGCAGTATCTATATACGGATCTGATTAAGAATGGTTTGTTCCATACGATGGCGAACGCTTATATTATAGAGAGTAGTGTAATAAGTAATATAGCTTCGACTGAACAGTATTTAAAAAGTGACTACAACATTATTAGAATTGATGATAATAATGAGAGTGAAACGGTTGTTGCATTAAACAATGAGAGTTTAAATACGAATAATAATAATATATTACACGCAACAATATCTATGGATCGTGGCAGAGAAAATGCAGTGGTAACTGTTATATGTGATAAGAACTATTATGAAAGCAAAAATAAATTATATGCTGAAACAAATTATAAAATAGTGTATAAACAGCCAGTATATCCTGATGGAATACATAAGTTAAAGGCTATGCAGGATAATCTTGATGATTTACATAGCAGAGGAATAAACGTAGTTAATTCCTATATAGAAGGTGACAAGTTTATTATGCCATATATAGATAAGCCGGTTGCTATGATTAAGTTAAAAGAGATTGCGAAGAAAGATAAAAATGCTTTCATACAGGCTATGGACACTATGTATGAGCTTATATTAGCGTCATCGGAACACACGGATATAATATCTGAAAAAGAAAAGAATAGTGCCAACGGAAGAGACCTGGGGGTTATTCTATCAAAGGGATATATTGACATGGTTCCTTTAAACTGTTTTTATAATGAAGCTGCAAAGAATGAAAAAGACAGGTTTATATATTATGATCAGGAATTCTACTGGGAGAACTGCCCGGCCAATGTAATAATGTATCGTTCAATATCGATAATATATGACGGGACAAATAAGCAGTTCGAAAGGATTGTTCCAAGAAGAGAAATGATGGAAAGATATCAACTTACAGAATGTGAAGATATATGGTGTAGGCTGGCTTCAAGATTTACTACTGAGTTAAGAAACCAGGAAGAATTAACTCCTTTTTATAATAAAAAAAGAACTGACCCGGCAGTTGTTTATACAAACAGAGAAAAGGTTAACTATAGCGATAAAGAATATAATGATATATTTGTGAATATATTTGATGGAATAGAAAAGCTGTCTACTAATGGAAATAAAAAGAAGGTGCTGTTGTTTGGCTCAGGAAATTATACAAAGCGTTTTCTTGCTCAGTTTGCAGGGCAGTACGAAGTATATTCTATCATAGATAATAATGAATCAAAGTGGGGAACAAAGCTTGAGGGAATACCGATTAATTCACCAGATATTATAAAAAGCATAGGAGTTGACGATATATATCTTATAATATGTATTAAAAGGTATTATGGTGTTGTTAATCAGCTAAGAAAGTTAGGTGTGGAAGAGTATCATATATATGATCCAGGCAGGGATTATCCTAATAAGAGAAGGGAGAATATACTTGCAAGACTTAACAAGCGATATCAGAATGATATACATGTGGGTGATGAAAATAGGCAATCCTTAGCTGGAATAAGCATATTGGATAATAAATCACCAAGGTTTTCAGGACAATCAGATATGTCTAAGGATTTAGAACAAGTTGATAAGTCAGAGGCAACAGTGGTATCAAAACCATATAATATAGGCTATATAGCAGGCGTATTCGATTTGTTTCATATAGGTCACTTAAATATGTTCAAGCGTGCCAAGGAGATGTGTAACTATCTCATAGTAGGTGTTGTATCAGACGAGGGAGTCAGACTGAATAAGCAGGCAGAACCTTTCGTACCATTTGAAGAACGTATAGAAATGGTTCGTTCATGTAGGTATGTGGATGAAGCTGTTAAGCTTCCACTTGACTTTGCTGGAACAAGAGATATGTTTAAGGTATATCATTTTGATGTACAGTTCTCAGGAAGTGATTATGAACATAATACATATTGGCTTGAAGAAAAGAAATTTCTTGAGGAGAATGGCTCAACGATGGTATTCTTCCCTTATACGCAGAGTACAAGCTCTACTAAATTGAAGAAGGCGATTGAGAGTAGGATTTCTAGTGTAAATTAGAAATGTATGATGTATGTGTTAATTGTAATAGAAATAAAGTAACATTGCAAATGAAATACAAACGATAAAAAGGCTAATTAGAACAGTTAAAGATAATATATAACTGTTCTAATTAGGAATATAATTAGTAGCAAGGATATTTAAAATTATTGTATTATAAGATGTTGTATATGTTTTAATACGATATTAGTAAGATGATTCATGTCAGGTTCTGATTTTGTACAGAGTGAATTGGATTCATTATCATATATAACATCATATGATGAATCAGAAATATCAATTCTGAATTCGGAATTGACTTTTGCTTTGCTAAGAAAATAGTAAGTGTACTGATGTGTCATAATTGCAGCCTGATAACAATCACCAGGAAATATAGTTTGTGCAAATGCAAATTCTCTTTTATCTCCACCTAGAAATTCAGGAAGGTTGGAATCGGTATGGTTGAAGTTGTAGTCTATACCACACATGTTACATAATATTGCTGGAAAATCAACATTTTGTATAAATTCGGATGTAATTCCTTGATGTATGTTATCGCGGAACATAAATGGTACATTCGTACGTTGTTTACATATGGTTAATTCGGAATCATCAACCATAAAAGCTGTTCCGTGGTCAGAAAATAATGAAACAACGTAATCATCAGGATTATAGTTGCTTTCAATATAATCAAATATAAATCCTAGATAATAATCCAGTTGCGAAAGTTCATTCATATATATTTTTTGTTTATTTAAACTTCGTGTCTGCTTAACGGTTGACAACATATAATTATCAGTTTCAAGATGTTTAATATCTGTTGTTGTCTGAATAGATATAGAACGTGGAAAGCTGCCGGCTATATCATGAAGATCTTCAATTTCCAATGTGACAAACTGGTCACACTCTCTAAAAGCTCGTAGTTGCTCAAGTGTATCTGCAATAAGTTCTTCTTTATTATATCCTCTTGCTTTGTAGAGCTCTCTTTTTACTCCGCGCATATAACCTTTTGAAGGTGTGCATGAATCATTGCTATTTATAATTGCAGTAAAGTAATCATTTTCATCAAAATATTCAGACAATAGTTTTGTATCAGAGTCAAAAGGAAACCATACATCTGTATTTAGATTCATGGTTTTATCACTATATTTTCCAGTACAGTAAGAAGAAAGACTTGGCGTTGTCCATTCTGAATCAGCATATGCATTGGTACATATAATACCTTTACTGAAGAAATTATAGGTGTTAGGCATTAACTTTTTGAATGACTCAATAGAATCACTATTGCCGGGAAATAATTGAAAGACACGAAAACTAAAGCTGTCTATAAATATATTTAAAACTAATTTTTTATTTCCAGGTTTATGTTTACATAAAATAGGTGCGCCATTTATAAATGATGATTTAGATGTGATTTCGGTTTTCTGATTAATTCTAAAATAATACCACGTATTTTTAGCCCCTAATATATAAGAAAAGGACGAAGTATCATTTTGAGTAAATGTAAGTTCCTGTTTATTATCATCAGAAGAAAAAACAGGTAGAATGCAAGGTGTATTCTCGTCAATTATTAATTTGTTTGCCTGTATTCCTGTAGTTTCTAATAATTCAACTTTGCATCTATATGAATCTTTAGGTGGCAAATCAATAAAGAATTGATTCATTAGATCATTATAGCGTCCACATATATACAGATTATTATCAGGCATGATTGGAAAACCAATAAGTTCAGTAATTATATGAAAAGGATCATTAGAACTGTATTGAATATAATTTTCAGCATATAGTATATAGTTTCTCAAAAAATCATTTTCTTCTGCAATCTGCCTTATATAATTGAGACGCTCAACTATTGTATTATCCGGTATGCATATAATATTACGTTTGTCTTGTAATGTTTTTAATATGAGATAGTATAGATAAGCGTTTGGATAATCTTCCATTAAATCATAAACGTACGCAAGATTAAAATTGGACTCGACACAATGTGGATTTAATTTTATCGCGGTTTTAGCATACATAAGGGCATCGTTATAATTGCCAATTAGGATATTATAATTACATAGGTAAGAAAAACGATCATAATCGTTACTGTATTCTGCAAGATATTGATTTAATAAAATTTTTATTTTATCTATATTACAGCTTTGAAATTCTTTTTCTAACTCAGTTTTTATTGTCATAGTACCTCCAATGATATATTTATAGGAATTGTTATGTTTTAATTATTGTTTTGATATATTCATATTTTAAAATTTATGGCTTATTAGTTTTGAAATTAATGGCGTTTATTAATAAAAGCTATTATATCATCATAATTTCGTATATTAGTATTAAGATATTCTTTATCTGACTCGCTGGAATTAAGATATAGTACAATGAATTCAGGTATAGCAGGAATATCACTAATGATAGTGTTATTGGTTAGTGAATTAACATAAATTATCATATCATTTAAACTCTGATTTTGAATTATGCCATTGATATTATTAATTGTTTCATTTTTTATGTTTGATATTGTTTTGTTATCTTTTTTTATTTTATTAGTAAGATAATTTATGTTATCATTTATATTATTATCATTAAACGTAGACAGACAATTATAGTTATTGATGGTATAAGGGTTTAATACTGTGTTAAAAAAAGTAGTGCGTAGGTTTATATAACATTCTTTATTTTTATCAATATTATAGTGTTTAAGTATATCATTATATTTTATAATTGAGTTAATCCATGTATTTGATATGTATAATTCACATATATTATAAAAAAGTACGAAACTTGCAGGAATGTTATGCAGACACCACTCTTGGTCAATCCATATGAATTTGTTATCATTTATGAAACAATTTTTGTGTACCATGTCAATAAAACCTAATTTGAGTATTTTATCATTGTCATCAAGATCTGATATACAAAATGATTCATTAGAGTTAAATATATCATTTAATAAAAGTGAAGTGTCAGAACTGCTTTTAATTTCTGTATAAATTTTATCCCATAAATCATATATTTTTTTTATATTGTTGGATTTGTAAGTATTTAGTAGTTGTTGTGTTAATGATATTCCATTAACATATTCAGATGTTAGGTGGTCGTTATAAATTGAAACATCTGAAATGTTTAATCCTCTTTCCTGTAATAAATCATGATTGTTTTTAATATTATATAGAAAAGGAGTGCTATTTTTGTTAGCTAGTTTACAATAGCCATTTTTCTTTGAATATACAGTTGTTAACTGATATTCTTTTTTTTTGAAAGGCGTTGCAGCAGCAAATAATATATTATCATGTGAATCACTATCATTCATTGAACACTCAACAAGAAAACAATTTGAAAAAATTCAAAAACGTCATTCTCGATGACATCAGAATATATATTTGTTTCACAGGCGATTGTTGAGTTATCATTAGGGTAATAATAAGGTTTCCAGTTATCTATAGAACCTGTTTTAGGTAAATATTCCTGTGAATAGATAATCTGAGGAAATTTATAATCGGGTAATGGGTAATAAAAAAAGTATTTTTGAAACCAGATAATTTAATTAAATCTTCTAATTCTTTTCTGGAAAAAGTTTTCGCAATATTACTGTATTTATAGTTGTTAATACTATCGAAAGGAATTCCACTATGATCTTCTGGTATACCGCACCAATATTTTAGTCCATATTTATTTTCGATAGCAATTAAGAGCTTTCCATCAGGTTTAAGAAGTTGTCTTATCTTATTAAGAAAATCCTTAAATGGATTATTGGACGGAGTATATTGAATTTGATATTCAAGTACGCCTATTAGTGTAATGTAATCATACTTTTTTGAAAATTCTATGTCATTAAGATTACCCACAATGATTTCCAGGTTATCATAATCCCTGCATCTAAGATAAGTTGCAGTAGCCCTTCGTTTAGATAATTCAACAGCTGTAACAGAATTACATTTTTGACATAATAATTCTGTTATAGCACCCATTCCACATCCAATTTCAAGAATCTCAGAATTAGTATTAAAAGGATACCAGCTGAGAATGTTTTGACGTATATGTGTCAAGTGATAGAAAGTTGGCCATGTATAGTTGGCGCTTATATCTTGTTCATAGTCAGTTGTTGGATTGTTGGCTATTATGCGGATTATATTATCCTCAATTTTTCCATCACAGTACATATCATTACCAGAATAGTAATTTGTATTGAAAAATGGTTTGGGAGTTGGTCCATGGTAATTATATTGTTTTAGGTCAAGCATATCGACATTCTCCTTTTGAAATTTGATTTGAATAGTTTTATAATTAATTTAATTTGTATAATAATTAAATTAAAGTTTTTTTGGTTTATTAATGATAGTTTATCAGATTGTATAAGGTTGTTCAATTTTAAATAATTAATTGTGGTATATAAATTGCATAATAATTTTAAAATAGTTAGAATTTAAATATTATATAATCGGCGTAAGAAATAGAAATATATAATAAACTTGAATTATTCACGGCAATGCCGTGAAAGTGGCTGAAAGCCACATAGTTTCTGTATTTTAACTGAATATTGCTTTTGACTTATTAAGTGAATGAAAAAAGAGCATCTATTTGTGGTAAAATTAAGGTGTTCAACTTCTTAACAATTACAACAAAGGAGCTCTTTATGAACATTTTAAACAACTTATCACTTAAAAGCAATAAACAATTATAAGTAAATAATCTCTCAGAATCTTGAGTGATTATGCCAGCAAAACTCTGGCATTGAATTTTTATAAGCAAATATTATTTTTGGACGTAAAAATAAATGCAAGAAATAAACATAACCGTCGCTATGTTTCAAAAATTTGATATAATAATCTACAGGATTATGCAGCATCCAAAATCATTTTTTCAGGGTTGATTCAGGTGGCAGTACCACATTTTGATTGAGCGGTGTTTGCCGTATTCTAATTTGAAATCTATTTTTTCGCGTTTGAAGTATTGATAATAAGGCATGGCATCATGTGTAGATTATAGCCATGATAATGGCAGTCACGGGAAGAATCCCAGCCTATATCACAATCCGTTTGGGAAAAGTAGCGGTTACATTTGCAGTCAGTAATGCCATTCTCTTTGTATTTACAGATACGCTTTTTAGGGTATCTTTGATAGATAAGAAATATTATCATTATTTTATTAATTATCAATCAACAGTATTAAAGAAAAATGAAACATATCATATGGACTTGATGAGTATAAATGAATTAAAGTATCAAGAGTATATAAAAAGAGGCGTATGGAACAGATATAGAGAAGCTTTAGAGTTTGATATGCTTGATACATGGTATTTATGTATGATTAAGATGCTCGTGTATAGATATGACGAGGAGGTTTCATATGATTATTTTATCAATTTAAAGGCAAGAATAAACGAACTGATACCAGATGCAAGATATAATAAATATATTGAAGCTAATTTTACAGATATGCAGAAAATGTTAGTTGAGCTTATTAATTATGATGTTAGTAAGGAACAGTATAATAAAATAGAGATGATTATAAAGAAAATAGGGATATAGATTAGTAAAAATGGAATTATGAATGGTAAATGTTAGAGTGTTAAAAGGAGAAAAATTATGTTATTAAGTATATGTATTCCATCGTATAATCGTGGACAAAGAGCATATTCATTAGTTAATAAATTATTAGAATATGAATGGAAAATAGATGGTGTTAAATTGGAAGTAATACTATCAAATAATGGCAGTGATAAAAATGTTGAGGGGTATGAAAAACTTAAAAATATAAATGATGGTAGATTTCATTACTATGAATTTGAGCAAAATATGAGATTTTGGAGAAATTATAATGAAGTAATTATGAAATCTAATGGTGATTGGTGTTTATTATTGAGTGATGAAGATGAATTAATATTGGATAATATTGAGCCATATATAAATATAATTAGGAACAACTTAAATTTGGCAATAATTAAATGTGGAGGCGATGATTATCCATATGAAAATGAAAAGTATGCAATTCAGGGAAGAGAGGCGGTTGAAGAATTCTTTTTGATTGGCAATTATTTATCAGGAGTTATGTATAATAGAAAAATTGTTAATAATGAATTAATAAAAATGTTAGCAGATAAGTATAGCAATTCAAATGAGGCATATTATTTCTATCCGCATATGTTTGTCGATTTATATGCGTTAATCAGAGGTGACTTTTTCAGGAGTAATGTTAAGCTCGAGAAGAAAGGTAAATCAATAGATGATCAGGAAAAAAGTAATTCACAGATATTTGATATGTCTGCTTATTCAACTATAGAAAGTAGATTAAAACAATATTCAGGTTTTTTGAAATTGGTTAATGATATAGATGCAAAGGAAGGAATAAAATTTCTGTGTTATAAAAAGGTAATAGACAAATATATATTTTTAGAGCAATTATATAAGATTACGTTACGCAATAATATATGTAATTATATGGTAAATGAATTAGATAAAACCAATGTACCTTCTGTAAATGCACAAAAATCAGATTTTTCAATGTATATTGAAGAAATGTTAAATGAATATTTTTAATTACATTTTTTGACGAATAGAATTTATATTGTTGTTGATAATAATTCATGTTTTTTGTATAAGACAATAGAAGTAACAACAGGAGATATTAATGGTAAGTGTTATTTTGCCTACTTATAACAGGGCACATATTATAAAAAAGTCGATAAATAGTGTGTTAACCCAGACACATGATAATTTAGAATTAATAATAGTGGATGATGGTTCAACAGATGAAACAAAAGAGCTGATAAGCTCATATAAAGATAACAGAATAAAGTATTATTCATATAAGCCAAATAAGGGTGTTGTATATGCTAGAAATTATGGAATGAAAATAGCAAGTGGTGATTATATAGCATTTCAGGATTCAGATGATATATGGCATAAAGATAAACTGGAAAAGCAGATAAAAGCTATGGAAAACGATGATTCTGTTGGTTTTTGTTACAGCAGAATGCAATATATGTTAGATAGTAATAGTAGAATAGTATTACCACAATATGATGTTGAAGTTAATAGTATGTCAGGAAATATATTTGGCAAGTTGTTGTATGATAATCTTGTAGCATGTCCATGCCTGATTATGAAAAAAGAATGTTATGATAAGATAGGTGGCTATGATGATCAGTTTACAGCCTTGGAAGATTATGACTATGCCCTAAGACTTGCTAAAGAATATAAGGCTCTTTTTTTAGATGATATATTAGTTGATGCTAATATGTCATCTGGTGGGGTTTCATCAAATAGTACGAATTATCTTGTATCGAGCTGTTATATGTTGGGAAAATATAAAAAAGATTATTTGGAAACGGATACATTTAACCACAGATTGGAAATAATACTTAGAGATGCGGAAATATTAAATGTAACTGATAATATAGTTAAAATGTTGGAAATATTATTAAAATAGTAATGATATTATAATATGGATTAAGGTAAGAAAAACATATGAAAGCCAATCCCTATGGTATATGTATGAATTGGGATTGGCTTTTGAAGTATCATATTTGCTCAGATATGATTTTATTTATAAATAATATTTGTCCGGTTGACTTAATAACAGGTGTTAATATGCGTTGTAGTGATTCCTTTTGCATATCTGTAAACAGATTAAAATCATTTACAATGATATAATCCATTGTTTTATAGTAAGGAGTATAATCATATTGCATATAATCACAACATATTATAGGTGCATTTTTTGCAGCACAGTTAAGGTAATGTGAATTCTGTTCCATTCCTAAGTATTTCATATCAGGATATATATACTTAAGGTGTTCATAGTTGGCACCATTATGAGCATTTATTTCAAGAATATGGAGAGAATCATCAGATAATTGTTTAATATGTGATTCTAAATCCATATTTACACGGACATCTTCTGGCGAAAATCCCCATTTTTGTGTAAGATATTTTCTGTTTTTAGCATATATGTCATGCACTTTATTAAGATCTATTTTCTTGAAGCTCTGACTCCCAGCATGATATATAAAACTATTATGGCAGACTTTTAATAGGTATCCTTTGTTAATTAATTGAAATGATATATCATCATCATCATAATATCCAGGAGAAAGCTTTTCATCAAGTAGATTGGTTTGCATTAGAGCCTGTCTTTTGATTAACATAGCAAATCCGCATAAAAAAGTGCAGTTTTCGAAAGACTTTTCTTTGAATTGATTATTAACATATCCAAATCGTTCATAATCTTCAACAGAATTATATGGTAGATTAATATATTCGATTGTTCCATTATAGTTATTAACTGCACCAGTAGCACCTGTATCATTAGAATCATACAGTCCCATTCTAAGCCAGAATAATGAATTAGGCGTAAGGCGGGTGTCATTATTAAGGAGAAATACATCATTATTTTCATTGCAATGAGATATCCCAATGTTACAACCTTTAGGGAAACCGTAATTAGTTGAATTTTTAATTAGTATTATATCTTTTTGTGTTTCTAACCATTCTGTTACACCATCTGTAGATGCATTATCAACGACAACTATCTCATATGTTCCTTTAAAACAGTGTTTTCTAATGCTATATATACACTGCTGCATAAGATAAAGATTGTTATAAGACACGATAACAATACTTGTTTTGTTGATATTAATATTATTATCTTTTTTATAAATATTCATATTATTTAATATATTATTGCGAATGGATTCATTTTTGCAATGAAAATAAGCATTTTCCATACAGAGATATGTCTGATATTGGTTTATATCAGCGTAGTAATCAGCTAATTCCAGATAATGTATATATTGATTTTCTGGTGATATATCATCAGGAAGAATTTCAGGTATATGATGTACATTTAGGTAATCAAGATATATTAGGTGATTGATCATTTTGTCAAGAAAATGCATGATAATATCAAGATTTGTTTCATTATCAGATATAGCTTCAATATCATTATACAGAGATAATAATTCATTCTGATGTTTTTCTGTGTCATTTATTATAGAATAATATTCAGCAAGTGTAGCATCTTTTATATCTCTAATAGGTATATCTTTAGCAGCTATTGCATTATGAAGTGCAGCATCTTTTATTTTTATAAGTAATTCCTTAGTAGAGTTCATAGTTATTCATATCTCCCATATGTATTATTTAACATTAAAATAACAATTTATAATTATACCAATAGTTTATCAGATTGATTATGAGTGTTCAATTACCTGAATAATTAATTGCGTAACAATTATAAAAAAGTTATAATTTAAATGGTTTTTAATAATTTATGGAAAGTAGGAAATTAATATGAGGTTAATAATATTTGGACAGGCTGAAAGCTGGAATGATGCACTTCAGACTGCTGAAAGATATGGTGTATCAGATGCTATAGTCGGTTTATCCGATGTAAATCTTGGTAATTATGCAGAATTGGATGTAACATATTCACTAAGTGATATGTTGCAATTATATAAGAATGGGGATATAGATGGAGTACTGCAGTCAGAACCAGAAAATACTTATTATACTAACATATTAAGAGAAATCGGAATAGATAAAATATATATAATTCCTGACAAAGTAGACAATAATGAAGCTATTAAAGAATATTCAGCAGTAGGTCCGGTACTTAATCAGATAGAATTTCATATTGCTGATCATTGCAATCTTAATTGTCGTGGTTGTGCTCATTATTCTAATATTGTAAGTCATCCGGTATATGCTGATTATGAACAGTTTGATAAAGATATACATAGGTTATCAGAGCTATTTTCAAATATAAAAACAATATATCTGCTGGGGGGAGAACCACTTCTAAATAAAGATATAGGAAAATTTATAGAAACAGCGAGAGATGCTTTTGACACTGCGAATATAACAGTTGTTACTAATGGTATATTATTATTATCAATGTCTGATGATTTGATAAGAATTATTAAGGAAAATAATGTTATGATATCAATATCAGATTATGAGTGCCTTAATAATAACAAGATTATTCAATATGTTAAAGATAACATGTTGAATGCAGAATTGAGGATTGAAAAGGATAGTTTTGCTAAGCATGTTAATATTAAAGGGGATTCAGACAAGAAAAAAATATTTAACCAATGTTATAGAAGAAATTGCACCTTTTTATCAAAGGGAATGATGGCAGCATGTTGTACGCCATTTGTTAATAAATACTTTAATGAAAAATATGATGAACATTTACCAGAATTGGATGCTCACGATTGTATAGATATTTACGAACCGGGAATTGATGGTTGGAAAATAAAGGACAGACTTATTCAGCCAATGGAATCATGTAAGTATTGTGGAGAGGATGAGTCGTTTAAATGGGGATTATCAAAGGAACCAGTAGATAAAATGGACTGGTGTTTATAATCATTTTAGCGAATTTTGTAGGGGATGATTATAACCAATATTAAGATTAAACATATAGGAGACTATAATAATGATTGATTATCAGTATATATCAGATCTTTTAAGAAATGAAATGTATGAGGAATGTTATGAAGAGATTATCAAAGGATTAAAACAGAATTATAAAGATTACGAACTTTATTTTGCATTGGGAGAATATTATCTAACCAGGAATATCAACCAGGCTTATTTATGTTACGAAAATGCACTTTTTTATTGCGAAGATGAAAAGGATAAAGAATATATATGCAATGTTATTAATGAAGTTAAGAATCAGGGTGTTGAAGTAAATCCATATTCTGTAATAATAGTTTCATATAATTCATCAGATGCTATGAAAATATGTATAGATAGTATAAAAAATAATATTAATATAATTGATAATCAGATTATTGTTGTTGATAATGATTCCAGTGATGGTATAAGAGAGTGGTTGGAAAAACAGGATAATGTTATTTTGATAAAAAATAATGATAATAAAGGATTTGGAGCTGCATGCAATCAGGGTATAAAGGCAGCTTCGTCAGACTATGATATATTTTTACTTAATAATGATACTCTAGTAACACCTAATGCTATATTTTGGATGAGAATGGGATTGTATGAAAATTCTAAGGTTGGAGCAGTTGGATGTGAGTCTAATTGTGCAGCTGGTCAGATGATTGAGGAAAAATACAAATCTTTAGAGGAATATATAAAATATGGGATATCTAATAATATTCCATCAAAGAATCCTTATGAAAAAAGAGTATGGTTATCAGGTTTTGCTCTTATGTTCAAAAGGAGAGCTTTAGATGATATCGGAATTTTGGATTTAAGATATGGAATGGGATATTACGAGGATGTTGATATATGTGTGCGACTACAATATGCAGGATATCAATGTGTATTGTGTCATAATAGTTTTATATTCCATTGGGGTTCTAAGTCATTTGGTGAGAATAAGAAAAGACAGCAGGAGCTTATGCAGACAAATAGAATGATATTTAAAGAAAAGTGGAATTTTGATATACAGTATTATTCTTATGCCAGAGAAGATATAATATCTTTAATTACTGATAGTAAAGATATACCTATAAGAGTATTAGAGATAGGCTGTGGTTGTGGTGCAACATTATCAAAGATAAAATATCTATGGCCTGATTCTAAGGTTGAGGGGATAGAAATAGTAGATAGTATTGCTAAAATAGGTGCAAATAATTTACATATTGTTCAGGGAAATATAGAAAATATGAATATGAATTATCCTGAGAAATATTTTGATTATGTAATAATGGGGGATGTGTTAGAACATTTATTGGAACCAGCTAAAGTTTTAATGAATATTAAGCAATATTTAAAAAACACGGCAAAGTTATTAATAAGCATTCCTAATATTATGCATATATCGGTTTTGATTCCTTTGTTAAAGGGCGAGTTCCAATATAAGGAGTCAGGAATTTTAGATGAAACACATGTTAAGTTTTTTACATTGAAATCAATAGCAGAATTGTTAAATTCCTGTGACTATATACCAGAAGAATATGCAGCTATTATAAATGAAGTCGAAAGTAGTAATATACCTGATATTGAAAAAAATAAATTTTTTAATGCACTGGAAAAAATTCCGGATGCTGCGGATAAGGTTCAGTTTAATGCGTATCAATATGTGATTAAAGCTTCTGTTGAATCAGCATCAGAATAATTGACAGGACTGGTGATAGAAGAAATCTGGGATAATATAATGAATGATATTAAAAAAATAATTATACTTGGAAAAGGGTATTATGCAGAGTTACTTTTCTATGGAATAGAAATTTCTGACTATTCATTTGATATAAGCGGAATCTATGATGTGAGTGAAAAAACAGATGATTTTCATGGTTTAGAAGTATTGAAATTATCTGCTTTAAATGAAGTGAATCCTTCAGAAGTACATTATGTTTTTAATTGCTTAACTTATGATTATGAATTTGAGCAGACATTAAAAATTTATTTTGGTGTAGAAAAGGTAAAAAGATTTAGTGATATAGAGGGATTTTTAAACAAGAAACAGCGTATGGAATTGATGAAAAAAAGAGCTTTAATGGATAGTCCAAAACTATATAATAATGAACATACTACTGTTGGAGAGTTTACTTATGGTTTACCAGATATAGTAACATATGAAGGCGATGAAACGACATTAACTATAGGCAGATTTTGTTCTATAGCAAAAAATATGAAAATAGTTTGTGGTGGGAATCATAGAGTGGATTGGATATCAACGTATCCGTTTAATATATTTATTAGTGAATATGCAACAATAAAGGGACATCCCTGTAGCAAAGGGAATATTACTATAGGAAATGACGTATGGATAGGTACAGGAGCTACGATTCTTTCGGGTGTTACTATAGGTGATGGATCAGTTATCGCGGCAAATGCAACAGTGACAGACGATGTTGCCCCATATACAGTTGTAGGTGGGGTTCCAGCACATTTTATTAAACGTAGATTTGATGAATTGACTATTAAAAAATTATTAGAGATAAAATGGTGGGATTGGGATTATGAGAAGATATATGATGCAATTCCATTATTACAGAGTGGACATATAAATGAATTGTTCAAGATGATGTAAATAAGTTTACATTTATTTTAAAGAAGGTTTAACTAATGAATATTTTATATTATACATGGCAGGAAATTATTAGCAATGATATTTTTAGTACGCTTGTCAGCTTTGACTTTAATGTAACAAAGCTTCAGTATAAGTTGAAAAATAATATCTCGGATTCAGAGTTTATAAGGTACATAGAGAATATGCTGGACAATGGATACGATGGAGAAAAATATGACTGTATTTTAAGCTGCAATTTTCTACCAGTTTTATCAAAGGTCGCATGGAGAAAGAAAATAAAATATGTATCATGGTGTTATGCTAGTCCTTGCATGACATTATATTCGGATATGATTTACAATCCTTATAATTATATATTTCATTTTGATAGTTTTGAAGCAGAACGTCTGAAGAAATCAGGTGTTGAACATGCTTATCACATGCCTCTAGCAGTGAATTGCAGTCGTGTTAATAAGCTTATAAGTAAAGGAAGTAATGAAAACAAAATATGTGAAATGTCAGAATTAAATCAGATGAATTATAAAATTAATAATGGCATGTGTTACGATAATGGTATTACATTTATGGGCAGCATGTATAACTCTATAAGTGATTATGATGATCTGTATTGTAGATTGGATGATTATTTAAAGGGAAGATTTGATGCAATATTAGGCGTAAACAATTTATTTGCTGGAATGGATTTATTGGATGAACTTGTTAATGAAGATTTAATGAAAGAGATAAATAAAATAATATCGTTTACACATATAGATGAATATCATATAGGTGATTCTGAAGTTGTTAAGAATATTTTAAGCAGGAAAATATCAGGCAACGATAGGATGAGGATTGTTAAGAAGTTGGCAGAAAAATATAAATTAACATTGTATACAACATCGGCTATACAGGCTATACATAACGTATGCAATAAAGGACCTCTTGAATATTTACATAAAATGCCAGTTGTTTTTCATAATTCTAAGATTAATATTAATCTGACACTTAGATGTATACGAAAAGGAATTCCACTAAGAGCGTTGGATATAATGGGCGCAGGTGGCTTTCTACTGTCTGATTACCAACAGGAGCTAGATGATTTGTTTGTTGATGGAGAAGATATGGTGCTGTTCTATAATGATGAAGATATGCTTGACAAGATTGAATATTATCTGAACCACGATAAAGAAAGATGTGAAATAGCTGCCAATGGACATAGAAAAGTAATGGAAATGTATGATTATAAAAATGCGTGGGAGAAGATATTTGGTATTGTGAAAAAATAGTTGTAGGATTTTATATTTTATTAACATATTGTATAATAAGTGGTAAATAAAAAGTGGTAATAACAAAATAAATGCTTGTAGCAAAGGTAAGTAAAGCTTTATAGTAATAGATGTGAAATATGATATGTGGAGGTTAAAGCAATGGGGATATATCTTAAGATGTTTTGACATTATAACATAATATATCATAGCAAAAGCCTTAAAAGCTGGATTTATTTAGTATATGCGGGCATTACAAAAGCCCGCATACACTAAATATCTCATTAAGTCTTGTCCTGTAGTTATGCAGCTGCAGGACTTTTTTATGCCCGTTAGCGGCGATTTTTATACGTTCATCTTCGTGTTTTAGATAGTAATCGCATTTGTTTATGAGGTCATCCTTTGATTCAAAGTATACGAAATCAACATCAGGCACGAAGTGGTTAAGTAGGTCGGCTTGGAAGTTCGTCATAAGAAAGCCGCCGGCACCCATGATATCCATACATCTTAGTGGTATGCCGTTTTTTATGCTTCGCAGTGTTATGTTTAAGTTGATTTTGCTGCATTTGAACACATATGGCATGTTGTCGTAGAAGTCTATAGGTCCCTGATTGATAACATGCGGCATATCAGGTGTCTGGTTGTGTGTATACAGCTTTGTTTTAAAATGTTCTGATACAGCAGTCAGGAGGGCTTTTCGTTCATTCTGTGCAACTTTTCTAGCAAGAAAGTAGTTGGCATATGTGTATGCAGGGGTTTCTATTCCGTCGTGGTTAGGTGCATAAGGTTCCACACGCATAAGCTCTGCAAGTATTTTGTTAGTTTCTGGTGTTCCAGACAGCATATCTTCAAGGAAGTTCATTCCATATACATTCTGCTGGGCGGATATGATAGCATCAAGATAGCCTCTCGTCCAGGGGTTCAGCTTGTCATAGATTCTGTCGTAGAAGTTTCCCTTTTCGTTGTACATAGAGCCTACAAAAGATATGTCACTGTCAAACACCTCATGAATATGTTCATTCAGTGTGAGTTTATCCAGTCTGTCAGTGTTGGCAGCAAGTGGCATATAGTACACTGTATCGATTCCACCATTCTTAAGCTCAATATATTGTGCGCTGTCGAAAAGAAATATGTGGTTGCAGGGGTTGGTTATAGTGTATGAGTATATTGTAAGCAGAGGGCTGTCATATACCCATGCTATATAAGGGATGTTGTGGCGGTTACAGCAGTTGGATACGACAACGCTGTAGTTAAATGTAAATACAGCATCATATTTGCAGTACTTGTCAGTATTACAATAGCTATTATTATTGTTTTTGATGTTGTTATTATTGTAGCTATTGCTATTGTATATATTACTATTATGGCTATCATTATTTCCTATAATGAGACTATCAAACAGCTTATCAAACTCTTCGCTTGTCCGTTCCAGTATAAGCGGAGTGGATATAACTGTGAGTTCATGGCCCATGGCAGGAAGTATTTCTTTCATATCTTCAACACCGAAGTGTTTATGTTCAAACTCAAGAATACGCATAATGTTTTGTTTGTTGTATATCAGTTGTTTTCACTATTATAGATGGCTGCTGTAATGGGTAAAGTGTATACAAGCTGACATTCCTTTCTTTTTATTTTGAATTTTTATTTTAAAAATACGTGTTTATGTACATGTATATATGACAGACTTTAAAATATTCATAATCATGAGTTGATTCTGCAAAGCCAGTTTTTATATTCATCATTTTGCTGGGAATGCCATATCTATCATCTGTATAAGTCTTGTATCATATGTATGCAGCTTCTTAACTGTTTCATATCCGTGATTGGCGATTTCCATACGTTCATCCTCATGCTTAAGGTAGTAATCACATTTTGCTTTAAGGTCCTCCATGCTTTCGTATGCAACAAGGTCTTTTCCAATTTCAAAGAATTCAGGCAATTCAGCCTGGTAGTTGGTTATAAGGAAGCCACCGCAGCCAAGCACGTCGAATACACGTAGCGAAAGACCAGAGCGTATGGATTTGGCGGTTATGTTAAGGTTGATTTTACTGTTGTTAAATATGAGCGGCATTTCCTCAAGTGACCTGGCAAAGCCTCTGTTGTTGATATGCGGCATGGATGATGTGTCACTTCCTGTATACATGTCTACATTGAAGGAATTTGATAACATACGCAGGGCACGGAGTCTTTCCTGCTCTGCAACCTTGACACTTATGTAGTGCTGTGCTACAAGTGCTTTGTAGTTACAGCGGGAGTTCTCAGGAAATTCATAAGTTCCTAAGTTGCTTTTTATGAATCTTTCTGCGAATTCCTCAGATATGACATCTTCAATAAAGTTATATCCATATATTTTTAGCTGTGCCTCTATTAACCCATCAACATATCCGGTATCGTATTCGTTAAGTTTTATCTTGTTGTAGTCGCATTTTTCCTGATATGTAGAACCTATAAAGGATATGTCACTTGAAAAGTGCTTACGCTCACTTATGCTGGCATTTTGTATGACCTTATCAGTTCTTGCTACATTGGTCGCAAGTGGTATATGAAATACATGACCTGGATTATAAGGTGCGAATTCCTTATAAAGCATGCTGTCAAAAAGAAATATACGGTTGCAAGGGTTGGATAGAGATTCTGAGTACAGCTCAAGCACGGGACTGTCAACGATAAGACTTATGTATACAATATTTGCTATATTGCATACCTCGGAAAGCCATGGGAAAAAGTTAATGGTGAACACAAAACTGTAGCCGCCGTCAACTATATCAGAAGCTGTCCGCTTAATACATTCAGACGGAGTAAGATTTTTATCAAATATTTCCATACATTCTTCATGAACGTCAAGTCCCAGTCTTTTGAAAGAATCTATTATGTCAGGCTCGCATATACTGCCGTATCTGTATATATATATTTTCATGAAAAACCTCATTTCTAAAGGCTTAAATTAAATATAACTGTGCTGTCAAAGTAACTCTTTATTCTGGCATCTATAAGTGATAAGCTGCCTCTTTAATATTCATACAAGCCTTATATCTTTAATATAAATGTATTTTCGTAAGAAAGCAATAGTGGTTGTTTAGATGAGTGGGTTAATTCATAGTAATAGAGTAAAGATTTTGTGTGTTGAATTCATAGTGATTGTTTACGTAACTGGTATTCCATTGTATTATAATTCAGTAAGGTTCTGCTATGAGAATATCATAAGAATATTATAAGAATACATTAAGGATATTATGAGAATATTTGGGAGAATTGTGGGAGTGCGTAGCACGGAACAATTCGTAGGTATTAAAGTCGTGGGCTTTTGACCCCGACATCATATGATGGTATACAATAGAAACAAAGTGGGTGAGACGAACATGAATATATTATTTTTCCAATGGTTTGCATTCATGCAGAAGGGCATAGAGAATGCATTAAAGAAGATGAGTGTAAATTATGATGTGTTTTACTATGACATGAAAGACTGGGATAATGATGATGAGCTTGAGAGAAAGCTGTCTGACTATCTTAAGAATAGTAATGTTACATATGATGCTGTGTTTTCAGTGAATTTTATTCCTATGGTATCGGATGTATGCAGCAGATTAGTGTCTGAGTTTAATACAGATAGATACAGGAAGCTTAAGTACATATCATGGGTATATGACTGCCCTGTCAATATAAGAAGGACAGCTGCGTTAAAGAATGACTGCAATATCATATATTTCTTTGACAGAATCCAGGCTGAAAGTTATGCAAAGCAGGGAGTAAGAGGTGCCGGACATATGCCACTTGCTGTTGATACAGATATCTTTGCTGGGGCTATTAATAATGCATTTGGTAATGTTGTAAACAATGTTGCAAGCAATGTTGGAAATTCTTGTATTAGTGATGTGGCATTTGTAGGCAAGCTTTACAGGTCGGATTATCAGTATATAAGCAAGTATCAGGATGAGTATACAAGGGGCTATCTTGAAGGTATAGTATCAACACAGGAAAAGATATATGGGGGATATGTTATAGATGATTGTGTGAATGATAATATTATGAAATGTATCAATGATAACTTTGCGAAAGTATCAGGTGGAACTTATTCTGTTATTAAGCCGGAGGTTACTTATGCGCTTGCAACTGAGGTTACAGGGAGAGAGCGTTATAAGGCACTTGCGCTGCTGCAGAACAGGTGCAGGGTTAATCTTTATTCAACTGATAAGGATGAGAGGCTGTCAGGACTTAACCAGTGTGGTCCGGTGGATTATTATAATCAGATGCCGCTTGCTTTTAATCAGGCAAAGATTAACCTAAATATATCTTTAAAGATTATACAGTCAGGGATTCCATTAAGAGTGTTTGATGTTTTGGGCTGTGGAGGCTTTCTTATAACGAATTACCAGCAGGAGATAGCAGAGAACTTTGAGGATGGAAGGGAACTTGTAATATATGAGGATATTCCTGATCTTATTGCAAAGGTGGATTATTATCTGTCACATGATGATGAGCGCCGAAGGATAGCGTGCAATGGATATGAAAAGGTAAAGAGTGAATGTACATTTGAAAAAAGAATGAATAAAATTTTGTCAGGAATGTTATAATTATGCTTGTATAAAATCATTGATTAACTTACAATAAAGGCATATAAGTAATATCATAAAGCCAGATTATGAGAATTTAGTAATGCATATTGAGAAAGATTATAAGAGGCAGGTTGTACAGATTATGGAAAAGCTTAATTCATTTTATAAAATGCTTAAAAATAATGCAGAGAAATATCCTAATAAGGAAGCTATAATATATGATACTATGACTATTTCATATAGCAAGCTTTTTGAGGATGTATGTAAGAAAGCACTTCACCTTAAGAGATTTACAGGAAACCGTATTGCACTATATGGTCCTTCATCATACAGGTGGATTGTTAATATGTTTGGTATAATACTTGCTGGTAAGGATGTTATGCTTGTTGATTTCTTTCTGCCACAGAATACCCGCAACGATATACTTAAAAAGGTCGGGGTTGATTATGTACTTACATCTACGAATCAGTATATTCTTGCAGATAGTAACGCGATTATGATACCGGATGCCGAAAAGGATGATGTGGAAGGCTTTGTGTATGATGAGGATTCGGTTGTGGAGGGCAATATACTTATGCTTACGGCTGTTCCACAGGAGTGTGATAAAGCAGTAGTCCTTACTGTATCTAATATTTTTAATACTATCAATGAGATTAATGAGTTCTGCTTATGCGAAGAGAATGATAAGGTTCTGGCACAGATAGCACTTCATCATATATTTGGTTATATATATAGTCTTATATGGCCGTTGCATAATGGTGCGTGTGTGTGCATAGGAAGAGGCTTAAGGCATATAGATGCGGACACATATTATTATAATCCTACAATTCTTCCTGGTTCACCATCTATGATAGATTATTTAAAGAGAATCAAAGCATTTAACAACGATTTAAGGACGGTTATTATCGGTGGTGCCAGCTGTCCGTTCAGGCTTTTTGAGGCTTTAAGTGACAGGGACTTAAAGGTATATAATGTATATGGCATGACAGAAACATCTGGCTGTATAGGAATAAATGATACAATGGACGGTACTTATAAGCTGTTTGGTGAAACGCAGGTTACAATCGCAGCTGATGGTGAGATTCTTGTCAGCGGAGATTGTGTCATGAATGGTTATGATAAGGATGAAGCTTATACAGCACGTGTACTAAAGGATGGTGTGTATCATACAGGCGATCTTGGAAGGATTAACGAGAAGGGACGTCTTGTGCTTCTTAAGCGTAACCCTGAGATTATTCTTCTTCCAACAGGTGAGAAGATAAGCCGTACTGTTACAATAAGGGAAATCACAGCACTTGATGGTGTTTCAGAAAGTTATGTAACCTTGTATAATGATAAACTCACAGCATTGATAGTACCTATAGATAAGGAAGCAAGGATAGACCGTTTTGTAAGGCTTATCAACAGATATAATGAAAGAAAGGGCTTCCGCTGGGAGATACAGAAGGTTAAGCTTATAAAGGAGCCGTTGCCAAGACTTGATAATGGAGATATAGATCAGGATGCTGTTGATGATTTAATGGTTGATCTGACAGATGTTGGATAGAAAGTTCATGGATAAAGGGTGAAAGGGTGATATCTGGTATGCCGGGGTTAAGAATGACTGGTGTGTGCCGATATATTTATCGTGTATTATGAACCGATAGTAAACATGATGGTATAATAATATTATTATTAGGATGAGAGGTAGTATATCATGGAGGATATAAGAAGTAAGCAGTTAGAGGTGTTAGGAGAAGCTAAGGATTATTGCATGAAGGTGCTTCACAGTATAGATACTGTTATTCCTGAGCTTAAAGGTGCTAAGAAGGATGATACAGATGAGTATCTTAGAATGACAGTAGATGCGGTTAACAACACATTAGAGATGTATAACGCAACACGCACGCTTGTAAAGGAATACTCAGATATAGATGAAACAGAGGTAAATAAAGCGGTTGGGAAGCTTGGAGCTGCACTTAAGGGAAGCGATGACGAAGATAAGGCAGCAGCACTTGAAGGCATAAAGGACTTCATAAGGGCTTATGGCGAGGCAGCAAAGAATATTACAGAAGCATAGATGCATTTATTTGTCAGTATTGTTGTTTAATTGAATATTAGTTGGTGACGAACGGACAACAGCATATATGCTGTCTGACTTTAGCTTAATTTACGAAAATGAATGTGTGGCTAAATCAGAGGGGAGAGGCATGAGCGGCGGAATTGTGTGTAAAACGCTAAGTTCTTGCAACGAATATGACTTGGATTGTCAATTTTGCAAATAGAGTCAAATTTTCACAACTTCAATATAAAATACATAGGTGGGATTGAGCACGAGGTACTCAATCCCACCTTTTTCTGGCTTTTCACTGTATCAACGTAGTTGAATTTTAATACTATATTATGTCAAAGACAGCCATAAGGCTAGTGAGGTATTTTAAGAATAATGCGCAAGGAACACTTGAAAGCTGATTGTGATAGTTCTTAGATATTCCCTCAATATCCAGCAACGATTATACATGGATGTATAATCGAGCGAAAACGAAACATGGATGTTTCGTATGAGCGGTTGTGTCCGTAAACAATACCTACATGGAATATCTTAGAAATATCCAATCAGCTTTCTGGTGACTGTAGAATTATTCTTAAAATACCTCACAAGCCTTATAGCGTCCGTTCGTCAATATAAATACATCAATAAAATACGTCAAAATAAATAATATGAATCAACTGTGCTAAACAATATATTTATATGTATCCGTTAAACATCATGCCAGTATAAGCTGAAAGGTTATACGGATCATTGTATGTACGGGTAGGGTTTTTATAAGCAATAATCTTATTGTTGACATAGTCCATAGGATTAAGTGCTATATTTTCAGCCTTTGTTTTAATAGAGTCTTTGAATGAGTTAAGACTTTCAAAAACCTTGCTTAACTGGTTGTCATCAGCAGCCTTGCTTAGAACTTCTTTGTTAGTACTTATTGTACCATCCTTGTTAAGAGTAAGTCCGTTGCTTTCAAGCTGCTTTTTGTGTGAACGTGCTATAGCAGTTATTTCTTTGTGAAGGCGTTCTGTACCCTGGAACTGATTGTTGGCTTTGTCGTTGGCAGCAGATATAAGATTGTTATATCCTGATACCAGTTCATTAATACTTTCTGCTATTGAATCAGCATCAGCTTTGAGGCTGATAGTTACTGGATTATCTGTAACCTCTGAAAGTTCAAGTGCATATGACTTGTTGATTGTTACAAGGTTATTCATGGAAGAACGTTCTTCATCGTTTATGTTAAATATTGCGTTTGAAGGATATTGTGCAACACGGTCAAGTCCAAGAGTGCTTATCAATGCAGCGTTGGCAGATACATCAGTCTTATCGCTGTTCTGGCTTGGTTCAATCTTGAATATAACAGGTGAGGAACCGCTGATTCCGGTTGCTTCGGACTCTATGTTTATGGCTGTGTTGCCAAGACTGTCTTCCTTGATAGTTGCAGTAAGTCCGATGTTTGATCTGTTTATAAGCCTTGCAAGCTTATTCTGTATGTTGTTTAAGGTTTCACTGCTCTCCACACTAAACTGGAATTCATAAGTTACATTATTAATAGACAGATCAAAGGAATAATCACCTTCTTTTACAAGTCTGGAGCGAGGATGCAGATAGTTGCCGGTATTAATCTGGGATGCTGCAAGCTGCTTTACATTTATGTCAAATGATTCATCATCTGAGGCAAGGCTCGAATCTCCGATGTACTGTGCTGATACAGCATCAGAATTGCTTGACACAGCAGATTTTTTAAATGTCATCTCACCGTTTGAGCTGTCTGATAAGTCCTGGGTTATATTCTCAAGAGCACATGCGTTTTCCTTAAGGTCTATTGCATATTTCTGGGCAGCACTCGATAAGTCAAGCTTGTATACAGGGGTCTGGCTGTTAATCTTTACAACCTTGCTGTATGTGTTTTTAAGCTGGGATCTTGTATGGGTATCATACTTGGAATTCATCCTGTGTCCGTACTGGGACAGGTAGTAGCTATATACACTACTGATCATAACAGTCACCTCCTTGTCTGTATAATCAATCTGTATTATATCTGTAGTGGGCAGCACTGTTAAAAAAGATTATAGTTATATAAATAATTATTAATGTAAATAATTATTAAATATATTAAATAGAAACAGTGCTATATTAATATGTATCGGTACGTATAACAAATATATAATTATCAGGAAATCCATTTCCATAAAAAATATCGACCGGATACATTGATACATTGCTGTGTGGTAAATTTGCTTTTAACACACATTATAACATTGTTTATAATAATGCACAATGTTGCCATATTCTTATTTTATAAGCATAATGTTGATTTTGCAATCATTTTATATTAATATTTTGATAAGAAAATTTTGTAGATGAAATTTTTGATTTATAAGGCATTGACATCACTATGATTGTTACAATATAAGTATGAATGAATATAACAATTAAAACATAATTTTAATATAATGCAAACAAATATAATGTAGATAAATATAATAGATAAATATAATAAAAGAAATAAAAGTTATAAAATTAATAACAAATGGGTTGACGGATTGATAAATAATGTGATATATTAGGCTGGCTATGGAAGCGGTCTTTTTTTTATGCCCTGAACTGACCCAACGGTACAGGATATAAGAAAAAACCAATTGGTGTTAATAACACCTGCAAAATAAATAATTGGAGGTGGAAGTTGTGCGAGTAAAGATAACATTGGCATGTACAGAGTGTAAACAGCGCAATTACAACATGACTAAGGAAAAGAAAGCCCATCCAGACAGAATGGAAACTAAGAAGTATTGCAAGTTCTGTAAGTCACACACATTACACAAGGAAACAAAGTAATTAGTATCAGTGAGGTATTAAGATGAGTGAAGCTGTTAAGACAAAGAAACAGAAAAAGAGCTGGTTCAAGGGACTTAAGGCAGAGTTCTCTAAGATCATTTGGCCAGACCAGAAGTCACTTACAAAGGAAACCATCGCTGTATTGGTTGTATCCGTATTATTAGGTGTAATTATTTCAGTTGTGGACTTGATTGTTCGCTTTGGAATTGAATTCATTGTAAAGTAAGGAAAAGGTGATCAGATGGACGAAGCAAAATGGTATGTGGCTCATACGTATTCTGGCTATGAGAATAATGTAAGAGTTAATATCTTAAAGACAGTTGAGAACAGAAATCTTCAGGATCAGATCTTTGATGTGCTTGTACCGGTTGAAACAGTAGTTGAAGTAAACAACGGCAAGCCAAAGACAGTTGAGAGAAAGATATTCCCTGGCTATGTATTTGTTAAGATGGTTATGAATGATGACAGCTGGTATGTTGTCAGAAATACCAGAGGTGTAACGGGGTTTGTTGGTCCTGGATCTAAGCCAGTGCCATTATCTCCAGCTGAAGTTAAATCATTCGGAATCGATGATGAGAATGGTTCAGTTGAAGAATCTAAGCCAGTGGTTGAGTTCGCTGGTAAAGTGGGTGATCAGATTCAGATTCTTTCAGGTGCCTGGGAGAATACAGTTGGTCAGATCACAAGCATTAATGAGGGCAAGCAGTGTGTCACTATTAATGTTGAAATGTTCGGTCGTGAAACACCGGTCGAAGTTGACTTCACAGATGTGAAGGTACTGTAATCAAGGTGATCAAAAGCTGTACGGGCTGCATATAAAAGGCCTGGCATCAGTTGTTTTGACTGCCTGTGGGAGGCTTAATAGCCGCCATAAACCACATTTATAATTAGGAGGTGCCACAATGGCAAAGAAAGTAACAGGTTATATTAAATTACAGATTCCTGCCGGCAAGGCTACACCAGCTCCACCAGTTGGTCCAGCACTTGGTCAGCACGGTGTTAACATTGTAGAATTTACAAAGCAGTTTAATGCAAAGACAGCAGATCAGGGTGACTTAATCATCCCTGTAGTTATTACAGTTTATGCTGATAGAAGCTTCAGCTTCATCACAAAGACTCCACCTGCTGCAGTTCTTCTTAAGAAGGCTTGCAACATTAAGTCAGGTTCAGGTGTTCCTAACAAGACTAAGGTTGCTACAATCAAGAGAGCTGAAGTTCAGAAGATCGCTGAACTTAAGATGCCAGATCTTAATGCAGCTACTATCGAAGCAGCTACATCTATGATCGAAGGTACTGCTAAGAGTATGGGTATCGTTGTAGAAGACTAATTCTATATGTATCTGTAACTACTGTAATTGATTATTAATGATTAATTACTTTCAATTGATTATTAGAGATTTCATAGAAGAACATGCGGACAGATTAATCCTATAATTTTTCCGGGATTGTTCAATATGTGGGAGGAAAGATAGAATCCTTCCGATAACACCACTAGGAGGTTTATAATGAAAAGAGGAAAGAAATACGTAGAGGCAGCCAAGAATATTGACCGCCAGACATTATATGAAGCAGCTGACGCAGTTTCTTTAGTAAAGAAGAGTGCAGTTGCAAAGTTCGATGAGACTATTGAAGCTCATATCAGAACAGGTTGTGATGGACGTCACGCTGAGCAGCAGATCAGAGGAGCTGTTGTTCTTCCACACGGAACAGGTAAGACTGTTAAGGTTTTAGTATTTGCTAAGGGCGCTAAGGCTGATGAAGCTGAAGCAGCTGGTGCAGATTTCGTTGGTGGCGAGGAACTTATTCCTAAGATCCAGAATGACAACTGGTTTGATTTTGATGTAGTTGTTGCTACACCTGATATGATGGGCGTTGTTGGTCGTCTCGGACGTGTACTCGGACCTAAGGGCTTAATGCCAAACCCTAAGGCTGGTACAGTTACTATGGACGTAACAAAAGCTGTTAATGATATTAAGGCTGGTAAGATCGAATACAGACTTGATAAGACTAATATCATTCACGTGCCAATTGGTAAGGCTTCATTCACAGAGGAGCAGTTATCAGACAACTTCCAGGCTATTATGGATGCAATCGTTAAGGCTAAGCCATCTTCACTTAAGGGTCAGTATTTAAAGAGTGTTGTTCTTACAGCTACTATGGGACCTGGTGTTAAGGTTAGCACAGCTAAGTATGTTGGCTAATATGTTGTTTCTTGTAGTTAACAAGGAATATTGATGCGAAAGATTGATTTTGCAATATTATTAAAACATATTTTGTAAAAATGGTTGACAACCTATATATTATGATAGTATACTATCAGTTGTGTGTGGTTATTCGCATACAAAGTGAAAGCTATATTTCACATTTTGCCTAAGACAGCAGGTCCCGAAAGGGTTAAAGGTAATACGCCTACCGAGGACAGACTTGTATTTTAAAGTGTGTCAGTCTGGAAGTACAGACTGATGATAAGACTTTAGAATATATTTATCAGTTTATTCAGTCCTTCTGTCATAGCGGCAGGAGGGCTTTTTTGATAGCCTGATACATTGTACGTCTGGGCAGAATATTATCTGGAAACAGATACTAATCTAACAGGAGGTAAATATTCATGGCAAAAGTAGAACTTAAGCAGCCTATTGTAGACGAAATCAAAGCAAGCTTAGAAGGCGCTCAGGGCGTTGTGGTAGTTGACTACCGTGGCTTAACTGTTGAGCAGGATACACAGCTTCGTAAGCAGTTAAGAGAAGCTGGTGTCGTTTACAAGGTTTATAAGAATACTTTAGTAAAGAGAGCAATCGCAGGTACAGAGTTCGAACCAATGACAGAGGTTCTTGAAGGACCTAACGCTATTGCAATCTGCAAGGATGATGCTACAGCTCCAGCAAGAGTTTTAGCTAACTTTGCTAAGACAGCAGAAGCACTTGAACTTAAGTGTGGTGTTGTTGAAGGTACTTACTATGATGCTACAGGAATCGCAGCTATCGCAAGCATTCCTTCAAGAGATGAACTTCTTGCTAAGTTCCTTGGAAGCATCCAGTCACCTATTACAAACTTTGCCCGCGTTATTAAGCAGATTGCTGAGAAGAACGAAGAGGTTGCATAATATCGCAGCATAAAACGATTATCGACGAGGCTGCCTGAAACTTATCAGACAGACTACGAAACTTAATTAAAGACTATAAAAAGGAGATTATAATAATGACTACACAGGAAATTATCGAAGTTATTAAGGGTTTATCAGTATTAGAATTAAACGATTTAGTTAAAGCATGTGAAGAAGAATTTGGTGTTTCTGCAGCAGCAGGTGTTGTTGTAGCAGCAGGTGCAGGTGCAGGCGCTGCAGCTGAAGAAAAGACAGAATTCGACGTTGAGCTTACAGAAGCTGGTGCTAACAAGGTTAAGGTTATCAAGGCTGTTCGTGAAATCACAGGTCTTGGCTTAAAGGAAGCTAAGGAAGTTGTTGATGGCGCTCCTAAGGTTATTAAGGAAGCTGCTTCTAAGGAAGAAGCTGAAGAAATCCAGAAGAAGCTTGAAGCTGAAGGCGCTAAGGTTACTCTTAAGTAATTTAAAACCAGAGTATTACAACTTTAATATGGCAATATGATGAAAAAACACTTGATTTTTTGAGTTATATTTGGTATATTATAATAAATGTGAAAAAGTTCCAGTTGTTTTATTGACAGCTGGGACTTTTTTTGCTATTATGGATAATGCACTATTATGGTATGGTGTGCATAGTTTTTGTACACATATCTATAATGTAATAAATTAATGTAAAGAAAACTAAGGGGTGAAACGTCAATGGAGAAAAACAGAATACGTCCAGTAAAGTCAGGCAAAGCGATGCGTATGAGTTTCTCAAGACAGAAGGAAGTTCTTGAGATGCCTAACCTTATTGAGGTGCAAAAAGATTCTTACCAGTGGTTTTTAAATGAAGGCTTAAAAGAGGTCTTTAACGACATCTCTCCAATTGCAGATTACAACGGAAGGCTCAGTCTTGAATTCGTTGATTTTGCATTATGCGAAGAGGAGAGAAAGTACTCTATAGAAGAGTGTAAGGAAAGAGATGCTACATATGCAGCTCCACTCAAGGTACGTGTAAGACTTCATAACAAAGAGAATGAAGATATCAGCGAGCATGAAATCTTCATGGGTGACCTTCCTTTGATGACTAAGACCGGTACATTTGTAATTAACGGTGCAGAACGAGTTATAGTCAGCCAGCTGGTACGTTCACCTGGTATTTACTATGATATACAGAAAGATAAGTATGGAAAGATATTCCTGTATAGTTCTACTGTTATTCCTAACAGAGGTGCATGGTTAGAGTATGAAACAGATGCTAACGATGTGTTCTATGTTAAGGTTGACCGTAACAAGAAGGTTCCTATAACAGTTCTTATAAGAGCACTTGGTTTTGGAACTAATGCAGAGATTATTGACATATTTGGTGAGGAGCCTAAGCTTCTTGCAACTATGGAGAAGGATACTTCTACTAACTATCAGGAAGGTGTGCTTGAACTTTATAAGAAGTTAAGACCAGGGGAACCTTTGTCAGTAGATAGTGCTGAAGCACTTATCTCAGGCATGTTCTTTGATCCTAGAAGATATGACCTTGCAAGAGTAGGCCGTTATAAGTTTAATAAGAAGCTTTCTTTTAGAAACAGGATTGCTGGACATGTTCTTGCAGAAGATGTAGTTGATGGCAACGGTGAGATTATCGCTAATGCAGGCGATAAGCTTACAAGAGAAACTGCAGAACAGATTCAGAATGCTGCTGTACCTGCTGTGTTCTTAAAGGCAGAGTTAAAGGCAGCTGATGGTTCAGTACGTGAAAGAGTAGTTAAGATATTATCTAACCTTGCAGTAGATATTACTAAATGGGTAGATATTACAGAGGAAGAAGCTAAGGAACTTGGTGTTAACGAGTATGTTTATTATCCAGTTCTTTCACAGATATTAGCAGATAATGAATCACCTGAGGATATCAGGGATGCTATAGAAAAGAATGTGGCAGATCTTATTCCAAAGCATATTACAGTTGAAGATATACTTGCATCTATCAACTACAATATGCATCTTGAATATGGTATTGGAACTAAGGATGATATCGATCACCTTGGTAACAGACGTATAAGAGCCGTAGGTGAACTTTTACAGAATCAGTTCAGAATCGGTATTTCAAGAATGGAAAGAGTTGTACGTGAAAGAATGTCAACTCAGGATTTAAGTGGTATATCTCCACAGTCACTTATAAATATCAAGCCTGTAACAGCAGCTATCAAGGAGTTCTTTGGTAGTTCGCAGCTTTCTCAGTTCATGGATCAGAACAATCCATTATCTGAGATTACACATAAGAGACGTCTTTCAGCACTTGGTCCTGGTGGTCTTTCAAGAGATCGAGCAGGTTTCGAGGTTCGAGATGTACATTATACACACTATGGAAGAATGTGTCCTATCGAGACACCAGAAGGTCCTAACATCGGACTTATCAACTCTCTTGCATCATATGCAAGAATCAATGAATATGGTTTCGTAGAAGCTCCTTATCGTATAATAGATAAGTCAGACCCTAAGAATCCAAGAGTAACTGATGATGTACGTTACTTTACAGCTGATGAGGAAGATGATTACCATGTAGCACAGGCTAATGCTGAGATTGATGAAAATGGATATTTCGTTAAGAATTCAGTATCTGGACGTTACAGAGAAGAAACATCTGAGTTTGATAAGAGCATGATTGATCTTATGGATGTATCTCCTAAGATGGTATTCTCAGTAGCTACATCTATGATACCTTTCCTTCAGAATGATGACTGTACACGTGCCCTGATGGGTTCTAACATGCAGCGTCAGGCAGTACCTCTTCTTATGACAGAGGCTCCAGTAATAGGTACAGGTATTGAAAACAAGACAGCATGCGACTCAGGTGTGTGTGTTGTTGCAGAAGAAGATGGTGTTGTTCTTTCTTCTGAATCTAACAGGATTCTTGTAAGAGAGACAAGCGGTAAGGTTCATGAGTACAAGCTTACTAAGTTCTCAAGAAGTAACCAGAGTAACTGTTATAACCAGAGACCTATTGTTTTCAAGGGTGATGAGGTTAAGGCAGGAGATGTTATCGCTGATGGTCCATCAACATCTAACGGAGAAATAGCACTTGGTAAGAATCCTCTTATCGGTTTCATGACATGGGAAGGTTACAACTACGAGGATGCTGTTCTTCTTAGTGAAAGATTAGTAAGAGATGATGTATATACATCTATCCATATAGAAGAATATGATACAGAAGCAAGAGATACTAAGTTAGGACCAGAAGAAATCACAAGAGATCTTCCTTCAACAGGTTCTGATGCTGTCAAGAATCTTGATGAAGATGGTATTATCCGTATAGGTGCCGAGGTAAGAGCCGGTGATATCCTTGTTGGTAAGGTTACTCCAAAGGGAGAAACAGAGCTTACAGCTGAAGAAAGACTTCTTAGAGCTATCTTCGGTGAGAAAGCAAGAGAGGTAAGAGATACTTCACTTAAGGTTCCTCATGGTGCTTATGGTATCGTAGTAGGCGTTAAGGTATTTACAAGAGAGAATGGAGATGAATTGGCTCCTGGTGTTAACAAGAATGTCCGTATCTACATTGCACAGAAGAGAAAGATTTCTGTTGGTGATAAGATGGCCGGACGTCATGGTAACAAGGGTGTCGTTTCAAGAGTACTTCCAGTAGAAGATATGCCATTCCTTCCAAACGGACGTCCACTTGATATAGTACTTAACCCACTGGGTGTGCCTTCACGTATGAATATCGGACAGGTCCTTGAGATTCATTTAAGTCTTGCGGCAAAGGTATTAGGCTTTAACGTAGCAACACCTATCTTTGATGGTGCTAACGAAAATGATATTATGGATACACTTGATATGGCTAATTCTTATGCTAACCATCCTTTTGATGATGATGAGCTTGCAAAGGAAAAGGCTGAAGCAGAGGCTGCAGGTGAAGAGTATCCAGCAGATATGACAACATTTACAGCTGAATATAAGGATCTTTTAAGAGATGATGTATTTGAGTTCCTTTCAGATAACAGAGCTCACAGAGCAGAGTGGAAGGGTGTTCCTATCGGAAGAGATGGTAAGGTAAGACTTCGTGATGGTAGAACCGGTGAGTACTTTGATAGTCCAGTTACTATTGGATTCATGCACTACTTAAAGCTCCATCACCTTGTTGATGATAAGATCCATGCACGTTCAACTGGTCCTTACTCACTTGTAACACAGCAGCCACTTGGTGGTAAAGCACAGTTCGGTGGACAGAGATTCGGTGAGATGGAAGTTTGGGCTCTTGAGGCGTATGGTGCATCATATACACTTCAGGAAATCCTTACAGTTAAGTCGGATGATGTTGTTGGCCGTGTTAAGACATATGAAGCTATTATTAAAGGTGAGAATATCCCTGAACCAGGTATTCCTGAGTCATTCAAGGTTCTTCTTAAGGAACTTCAGTCTCTTGCACTTGATGTAAGAGTTCTTGATCAGGATAACAACGAAGTCCAGCTTCTTGAAAGTTCAGAGTATGAGGTTACAGACTTCAAGAAGGTTCTTGATGATGGTGGTTATAAGAGAAACAGCCGTGATGAGGAAAATGAATTAAAGAATGCCGGTTACCATGCAGAAAAGCAGGGTGATGATGGTGAAGCTACTATGGAAGAACTCGGATCAGATGATGATGACGATTTCGATCTTGACGGCTTTGATGATGATTTTGATGATTACGGTGACGGAAATAGAGAAGAATAATAGAAGGGAGCACTATAATGGCAGAAGAGATTAAGTCAAATAAATCAATGAAATTTGATAAAATTCAGATAAAGCTTGCTTCTCCTGAGAGTATTTTAGAGTGGTCTCATGGCGAGGTAACTAAGCCTGAGACTATTAACTACAGAACTTTAAAGCCAGAAAGAGATGGTCTGTTCTGTGAAAGAATATTCGGACCTAGCAAAGACTGGGAGTGTCATTGCGGTAAGTATAAGAAGATTAAGGATAAAGGCATCATATGTGATAAGTGTGGTGTTGAGGTTACTAAGGCAAGTGTCCGTAGAGATCGTATGGGACATATTCACCTTGCTGCTCCAGTTTCACATATCTGGTATTTTAAGGGAATCCCTAGCCGTATGGACCTTATCCTTGATATAGGACCTAAGAATCTTGAAAAGGTTCTTTACTTTGCTTCTTATATCGTGATTGATCCAGGTGAAACAGATATTCCATTCAAGAAGATTCTTACTGAAACAGAGTACAGAGATCTTTATGACCAGTATGGTAACACATTCAGAGTTGGAATGGGTGCTGAGGCTATTTTAGAGCTTCTTAGAAGCGTTAATCTTGAAGAAGAAGTGGCAAAGCTTAAGGAAGAGCTTGCTACTACTACTTCACAGAAGGCTGCAAGACTTATTAAGAGAATCGAAGTTATGGATGCATTTATCGCTGCTGGTACAAAGCCAGAGTGGATGATCCTTACTGAAATTCCAGTTATTCCTCCAGACTTAAGACCAATGGTACAGTTAGAGGGTGGAAGATTCGCAACATCAGATCTTAATGATCTTTATAGAAGAATCATAAACAGAAATAACCGTCTTGCAAGACTTATGGAACTTGGCGCTCCTGAAATCATTGTCCGTAACGAAAAGAGAATGCTTCAGGAAGCTGTTGATGCACTTATAGATAATGGACGTAGAAATGGACGTCCTGTAACAGGACCTGGTAACAGGGCTCTTAAGTCTTTATCAGACTTATTAAAGGGTAAGCAGGGACGTTTCAGACAGAATCTTCTTGGTAAGCGAGTTGACTATTCAGGACGTTCTGTTATCGTAGTAGGACCAGAACTTAAGATATATCAGTGTGGTCTTCCTAAGGAAATGGCTATTGAGTTATTCAAGCCATTCGTTATGAGAGAGTTAGTAAGACGTGGTCTTGCTGAGAATATTAAGAAAGCTAAGAAGAGTGTTGAACATCTTGAAACAGAAGTATGGGATGTACTTGAAGATGTTATCAAAGAGCATCCAGTTATGCTTAACCGTGCTCCTACACTTCACAGACTTGGTATTCAGGCATTCGAGCCTATCCTTGTGGAAGGTAAGGCTATTAAGCTTCATCCACTTGTTTGTACAGCATTCAATGCCGATTTCGATGGTGACCAGATGGCCGTGCATCTTCCATTGTCTGTAGAAGCACAGGCTGAGTGTAGATTCATGCTTCTTTCACCTAACAACTTACTTAAGCCTTCAGATGGTGGTCCGGTTGCCGTTCCTTCACAGGATATGGTTCTTGGTATCTACTATCTTACACAGGAAAGACCTGGCGTTAAGGGTGAAGGTAAGATATTTAAGAGTGTTAATGAAGCGCTTCTTGCTTATGAGAATAGTATTATTACTCTTCATTCAAAGATTAAGGTTAGAGTGTCTAAGACAAATGCATCAGGAGAAGAAGTATCAGGTATAGTTGAGTCTACACTTGGACGTTTCATATTCAATGAAATTCTTCCTCAGGATCTTGGATATGTAGATAGAAGCAAGGAAGAAAACTTCTTAAAGCTTGAGGTTGACTTCCATGTAGGTAAGAAACAGTTAAAGGATATCTTACAGCACGTTATTAATACTCATGGTACAACAACAACTGCTGAAGTTCTTGATGATATAAAGGCAATGGGTTATAAGTACTCAACAAGAGCTGCCATGACAGTTTCTATATCAGAGATGACAGTGCCACCTGTTAAGAAACAGCTTATTGCTGATGCTGAACAGAAGGTTGAAAGAATCAACATGAACTACAACAGAGGTCGTTCAACTGATGAAGAAAGATATAAGAATGTAATCAGAGTATGGCAGGAAACAGATAAGACATTGCTTAAGGCACTTCTTGATGGTCTTGATAAGTACAATAACATCTTCATGATGGCCGATTCAGGTGCCCGTGGTTCTAACCAGCAGATTAAGCAGCTTGCAGGTATGCGTGGTCTTATGGCAGATACATCAGGTCACACTATTGAACTTCCAATCAAGTCTAACTTCCGTGAAGGTCTGGATGTATTGGAGTACTTCATTTCAGCACATGGTGCCCGTAAGGGTCTTTCAGATACAGCGCTTAGAACAGCCGATTCAGGTTATCTTACAAGACGACTTGTTGATGTTTCACAGGATCTTATTGTCAGAGAGACAGATTGCAGCGTTGGTAAAGTTATACCTGGTATGTATGTATATTCATTTGTCAATGACAGAGCTACTAACTCAAGTGATGCAAAAGAAGATATTCTTGAGCCATTACAGGAGCGTATTACAGGAAGATATCTTGCAGAAGATATCAAGGATCCAGCTACAGGCGAGATAGTTGTTGCAGCTAACCACCTTGTAACTCCTAAGAGAGCAGAAGCTATTATTAAGACTGGTGTAAACCAGGTTAAGATAAGAACAATCCTTACATGCCGTTCACATATCGGTGTTTGTGCTAAATGTTATGGTTCTAACCTTGCAACAGGTCAGACAGTACAGATTGGTGAAGCAGTTGGTATCATCGCTGCCCAGTCTATCGGTGAACCTGGTACACAGCTTACTATGAGAACATTCCATACTGGTGGTGTTGCTGGTGATAACATTACACAGGGTCTTCCTAGAGTAGAAGAACTTTTCGAGGCAAGAAAGCCAAAGAGTCTTGCGGTTCTTGCTGAGTTTGGTGGAACAGTAAGCTTTGCTAAGACAGATAAGAAGACAGATATCGTTATTACAGATGACGAAGGTAATTCAAAGTCTTACCCTGTATCAAGAGATACACGTGTTAAGGTTCAGGAAGGACAGGTTGTTGCAACAGGTGAGGAAATCACAGAAGGTTCTGAGAATCCACATGATATCGTAAGAATTCTTGGTGTAAGAGCTGTTCAGGATTACATGCTTCGTGAGGTTCAGAAGGTTTATCGTATCCAGGGTGTTGATATCAATGATAAGCATATCGAGCTTATTGTTAGACAGATGCTTAAGAAGATAGTTATTGATTCTGCTGGAGATTCAGATTTCTTACCTGGTTCACAGGTTGATACTCTTGAATTCACAGAGGTTAATGAAAAGCTTGAGGAAGAGGGTAAGATGAAGGCTACAGGAACTCCTATTATCCTTGGTATAACAAAGGCTTCACTTGCTTCAACATCATTCATGTCAGCAGCTTCATTCCAGGAAACTACAAAGGTTCTTACAGATGCAGCTATTAACGGAAAGATTGATCCACTTATCGGTCTTAAGGAAAATGTTATCATAGGTAAGCTTATTCCAGCTGGTACTGGTATGAAGAGATATCAGAACGTAGAGCTTGATACAGCTGCAGCTTATGATGAACTTGAAGAAGATGAGATATTAAGCTTCACAGAGGATGGAGAGGAAACTCTTGATTTTACTGATGATGCTGATATACAGGAAGCTGAAGATGAGGTTACAGAAGAGTAATCATTCAGATAAAGGCTTTACATCATAAATATAACAGAAAGCAGGAGATGAAGAGTCTCCTGCTTTTTTAAAATCACTAATATATTTTTAAGCAAAATTTTTTGCTTTCTTTTTTTGGTAAAATACTTGACGAATTTTAAATTAAAATATATACTAATTAAGCGTGCGAAAAAGCAAGCTCTTTTTTATGCACGTAAATATAGATTGGGCAGCTTATAAAGCTGGCTCACACTTATTTCTTAGTTATTATACTAAGTGCAACCATTCATTATTCTAATTCCGGGAGGTGAAAAAGGAATGCCAACATTTAACCAGTTAGTAAGACAGGGAAGAAAGTCAACAGTTAAGAAGTCTACAGCTCCAGCTCTTCAGAAGGGATATAACTCACTTCAGAAGAAGGCTACAGATGTATCTGCACCACAGAAGAGAGGTGTTTGTACAGCTGTTAAGACAGCAACACCTAAGAAGCCTAACTCAGCTCTTAGAAAGATCGCCAGAGTACGTCTTTCTAATGGAATCGAAGTTACTTCATATATTCCAGGTGAAGGCCACAATCTTCAGGAACATAGCGTTGTTCTTATCAGAGGTGGTAGAGTTAAGGATTTACCAGGTACAAGATATCATATCATCAGAGGTACACTTGATACAGCAGGTGTAGCAAAGAGAAGACAGGCACGTTCTAAGTACGGTGCTAAGAGACCTAAGGATGCTAAATAATTCATAAAGAATTAAGCATCATAAGTCTGTGATTGATTTACAAGGTGAATCAGAATATTTGCAGATTATTGCATACAATAATTTACGAACAATTAAATTAAAAGTGCCGGAGTTAGATTAATCCGAAGGTTGCAGGTTTAAGATATACGGCCCGAACACAATTTAATTTGTGAGTACCTATGAATTAATGAAACGTCGTTAGTTGAGGGCTGATGAGGCTGTTAGGCGTTCATTAGTGCGAAATGATAACGACAATACAATGTTAAGGAGGGAAGAACCGTGCCACGTAAAGGACATACTCAGAAAAGAGATGTATTAGCAGATCCTATTTACAATAACAAGGTGGTTACTAAGCTTATCAACAACATTATGCTTGATGGTAAGAGAGGAGTAGCTCAGAAGATTGTATATGGAGCATTTGACAGAGTCGCAGCAAAGACTGAAAGACCTGCTTTAGAAGTATTCGAAGAGGCTATGAACAATATCATGCCAGTTCTCGAAGTAAAGGCAAGACGTATCGGTGGTGCAACATACCAGGTACCTATCGAAGTTAAGCCAGATAGAAGACAGGCTTTAGCTCTTCGTTGGATGACAGCATTCTCAAGAGCAAGAGGCGAGAAGACTATGGAAGAAAGACTCGCTAACGAGATTCTTGATGCAGCTAATAACACAGGTGCATCAGTTAAGAGAAAAGAAGATATGCACAAGATGGCAGAGGCAAACAAGGCTTTTGCTCATTACAGATTCTAATAATAATTATAGGAGGTTTTATCCATGGCTGGAAGAGAATATCCATTGGAGAGAACCAGAAATATCGGAATTATGGCTCATATTGATGCTGGTAAAACAACATTAACAGAGCGTATCCTTTATTATACTGGTGTTAATCACAAGATTGGTGATACTCATGAAGGTACTGCTACTATGGACTGGATGGCCCAGGAGCAGGAAAGAGGTATCACAATTACTTCAGCTGCTACAACATGTCACTGGACACCTGAAAAAGAAGGTAAGCCAGATAAGACACAGCCAGAATATCGTATTAACATTATCGATACTCCAGGACACGTTGACTTCACAGTAGAAGTTGAGCGTTCACTTAGAGTACTTGATGGTGCTGTTGGTGTATTCGATGCACAGAACGGTGTTGAACCACAGTCAGAAAACGTATGGCGTCAGGCTGATAAGTATAACGTACCACGTATGGCATTCATGAACAAGATGGATAAGATGGGCGCTGATTTCTTCGGATCATGCAACCAGCTTATTACAAAGCTTGGTAAGAATCCAGTACTCGTACAGATTCCTATTGGTAAGGAAGATGATTTCCAGGGAATTATCGACTTATTCGAGATGAAGGCTTATATCTTCAACGGTGATAAGGGTGATGACATCCAGGTTGGTGAGATTCCTGCTGATTTAGCTGATCAGGCACAGGAATATCATGACAAGCTTGTTGAGCAGTGTGCTGAACTTGATGAAGACCTTATGGAGAAGTTCTTTAACGATGAAGAACTTACAATTCCAGAATTAAAGGCAGCTTTAAGAAAAGGTACTATCGAAGGTACAGCTATTCCTTGTCTTTGCGGTACAGCTTATAAGAACAAGGGTGTTCAGAAGCTTCTTGATGCAGTTATCGAGTACATGCCAGCTCCTACTGATATCCCTGATATCACAGGTGTTGATGAAGACGGTAACGAAGTAGTAAGAAAGTCATCTGATGAAGAGCCATTCTCAGCTCTTGCATTCAAGATTATGACAGATCCATTCGTTGGTAAGTTAGCATTCTTCAGAGTTTACTCTGGTACATTAAACGCAGGTTCTTATGTACTTAATGCTAATAAGAATAAGAAAGAAAGAGTTGGACGTATCCTTCAGATGCATGCCAACCAGAGAAAAGAAATCGATAAGGTTTACTCAGGAGATATCGCTGCTGCAGTAGGTCTTAAGATTACAGTTACAGGTGATACTATCTGTGATGAAGCACATCCAGTTATCTTAGAGTCTATGGAATTCCCAGAGCCAGTTATCGAGCTTGCTATTGAGCCAAAGACTAAGAATGACCAGGGTAAGATGGGTGAAGCTTTAGCAAAGCTTGCTGAAGAAGATCCTACATTCCGTGCTCATACAGATCAGGAAACAGGTCAGACAATCATCGCTGGTATGGGTGAACTTCACCTTGATATCATCGTTGACAGACTTCTTCGTGAATTCAAGGTTGAAGCTAACGTAGGTGCACCTCAGGTTGCTTACAGGGAGTGCTTTACTAAGGCCGTTGATGTTGATAGCAAGTATGCTAAGCAGTCAGGTGGTCGTGGTCAGTATGGTCACTGTAAAGTACGTTTCACTCCACTTGAAGCTAACGTTGATAAGTTTGATGTTGAGACAAAGAATACAGTATTAATTAATGAGCCTCCAGTTCTCTTCTGTGAGTCTTCAGTAGTTGGTGGTGCTATTCCTAAGGAATACATTCCTTCAGTTGCTGATGGTATCAGAGAAGCAGCTAACTCAGGTATCTTAGCTGGATTCCCAGTTCTCGGACTTAGAGCAGATATTTATGATGGATCTTACCATGAAGTCGATTCATCAGAAATGGCATTCCACATTGCTGGTTCTATGGCATTCAAGGATGCTATGGCTAAGGCAGCTCCAGCTCTTCTTGAGCCTATCATGAAGGTTGAAGTTACTATGCCAGAAGAATATATGGGTGATGTTATTGGTGATATCAACGCTCGTAGAGGACGTATTGAAGGTATGGAAGACATCAGTGGTGGTAAGATGATTAAAGCATTCGTTCCACTTTCAGAGATGTTCGGATATGCTACAGACCTTCGTTCTAAGACACAGGGTCGTGGTAACTACTCTATGTTCTTCGATAAGTATGAACAGGCTCCTAAGTCAGTTCAGGATAAGGTTATTGCTTCAAGAGCAAAATAATCTATCTTAGTATAATTAAACGATAATTTAATTACTGCGAAATATAGTATATTGTATTTCGCAGTAATAAATATATGATGTATTTATGTCTATATCTGGTTTAAGCTGGTTAGAATATGTAAATATATCACTTAATTCATATAAAAGTATTAGTTTATAATGCTTTTATATAAAATATGGTTGAAATATTCTTGAAAAAATAATATAATAGATTTCAGCTATGAGAAGTCTGCATTGCAGACGATTATTCTATTTAAATTAGGAGGATTTTAAACAATGGCAAAGGCTAAATTTGAAAGAACAAAACCACATTGCAACATTGGTACAATTGGACACGTAGATCACGGTAAGACAACTCTTACAGCTGCTATCACAAAGACTCTTCATGAGAGACTTGGTACAGGTGAAGCTGTTGCATTCGAAAATATCGATAAGGCTCCAGAAGAAAGAGAAAGAGGTATCACAATTTCTTCAGCTCACGTTGAGTACGAAACAGAAAAGAGACATTACGCACACGTTGACTGTCCAGGCCATGCCGATTATGTAAAGAACATGATCACTGGTGCTGCTCAGATGGATGCTGCTATCCTCGTTGTTGCTGCTACTGATGGTGTTATGGCTCAGACAAGAGAGCATATCCTTCTTGCTCGTCAGGTTGGCGTTCCTTACGTAGTAGTATTCATGAACAAGTGTGATATGGTTGATGATCCAGAACTTCTTGAATTAGTTGATATGGAAATCAGAGAACTTCTTAACGAATATGATTTCCCAGGCGATGATACACCAATCATCCAGGGTTCAGCTCTTAAGGCTCTTGAAGATCCAAACAGCGAATGGGGTGACAAGATTCTTGAACTTATGCACACAATCGATGAGTATGTTCCAGATCCACAGAGAGAAACAGATAAGCCATTCCTTATGCCTATCGAAGATATCTTCTCTATCACAGGTCGTGGTACAGTTGCTACTGGTAGAGTAGAAAGAGGTGTTCTTAAGGTTAACGAGGAAGTTGAAATCGTTGGTATCCATGAAGACATCCGTAAGGTTGTTGTAACTGGTATCGAAATGTTCAGAAAGCTCCTTGATGAAGCAGAACCAGGTGATAACATTGGTGCTCTTCTTAGAGGTGTTCAGAGAGATGAGATCCAGAGAGGACAGGTTCTTTGTAAGCCAGGTTCAATCACACCACACCACAAGTTTACAGCTCAGGTTTACGTATTAACAAAGGACGAAGGTGGACGTCATACTCCATTCTTCAACAACTACAGACCACAGTTCTACTTCAGAACAACTGATGTTACTGGTGTTTGCGAACTTCCAGCTGGTACAGAAATGTGCATGCCTGGTGATAACGTAGAAATGACAGTTGAACTTATCCATAACGTAGCTATGGAGCAGGGTCTTCGTTTCGCTATCCGTGAGGGTGGTAGAACAGTTGGTTCTGGTGCTGTTGCAACTATCATTGAATAATTGTTATTTAATACAGTAATTTTAAGGGTTTCCGAGATTCCTCGGAAGCCCTTTTTTTATAAAAAAGTACCACTACATGTAGTAGCGGTACTAAAATGGTACGATTTTATTTATTTTGTTCTATATTCTGCATAATTTTTTCTCGTTTTGAATCTTTTTTTGATGTGTTTAAAAAGGAAATATAATTGAACAAATCATTTCTCCCTTCATCTGATAGAGTAAAAAAATTACATAATAATTGATCAATTTTTGGAAAGTCCTGATAGTCAAATAGATTAAGGACAGAATCCAATCTATATTTTTCATAGCTATTTTTGTTTACCTGTGTAAGTAGTCCGCCAAATTCAGATATTAATTTAGGTAATGTTTCACCTACGTCATAGGGGTTGATTTTACATATTGCTGAAACATCAATATCCAAGATTGATGCTATTCGGATTGCGTGGTCGTAACGAATAGAAGTATCACGTCTAATTATTGTATATAGAGTGCTTTGGTTAATATTTGCTTTTTTAGATAATTCTTTAACACTCATATTTTTTTCTTTTAATATTTCTTTTAATCGTGCTCCATAGCTCATAATAGTCACCATTTCCTTTAAGGGTGCAAGAGTGCAAGAAGGTATATGTGGGAAATATGCACTCTTGATTTATATATAATAACATAAATTATAAAATTATTCAAATGAATAAAAAGATACAATAAAGAATAACAGAAAGGAAATAAATATATGGGATATATGATGAATGCACAAGAATGTGCTGATGAATTAGGGATAAGTAAGCCACATGCCTACAAGCTGATTAAACAAATGAATGAAGAATTATCTAAAAACGGCTATATTATTGTAAATGGTAGAGTGCCTCGAAATTATTTTTATGAATGATTCAAGGCTTGAAGAGGCTATAATAAAGACAAAAGCTCAATTAATTATATTAGATCCTATACAGGCGTATATAGGCGCAAATGTAGATATGCATAGAGCTAATGAAGTTCGTCCTATATTTAAAAAATTATCAGAAATAGCAGAAAAGTATAATTGCGCTGTTATTTTAATTGGACATATGAATAAGGCATCCATGTCTAAATCTACGTACAGAGGTTTAGGGACAATAGATATACAAGCTGCTGCGCGTTCGGTTCTTATTGTAGGTAGAATGAGAGAAAATCCAGAAACAAGAATAATGGTGCAGGACAAAAATAGTTTGGCAAAAGAAGGAAGGGCGGTTGCATTTAATATAGATGAAGAAAGTGGAGTTGATATTATCGGAGAGACAGATATTACAGTAGATGAATTACTACAGGGTTATTCATCTAATAAGATTAATGTAAAAAAATTTATTGAGGATGAATTGTCTAATGGAGAAGTTAATGCAGATGTTATATTAAGAAATGCGAAAGAGCAGGGAATATCAGAGAGAACGCTAAAAAATTATAAAAAGCAAATGAATATAAAATCATACAAGAGAAAAAATGGTTGGATATGGAAAAAAGCAGAAATCTAGAATATGAGAATAAGATATAATCAAGTCATTAAAGAAATTAAGCCCAAATAAAATATATAAATAATTACAATATGTATATTGAATCAAAGAAAGGCATATGCTATAATATGCCTAGGCAAAAAAGATATGAGTAGTCCGTAAGGGCAACAAAAAAGCCACGAGTTCGCACCTCGTGGCTTTTTCTATTCCGTTTTGGTAAGGTGGCTTATTCCCTTAGGTTAGTTGCTGATTAATCATTTCTATCTAACCATTTGCAAATGTAGTAGGCAACTACACTTGCCATAATTGAAATGATAAAAGATATGAGTATATCTTCCGTAAGTCAACCCCCCTTTCTTTGCCATTATAGGGGTAGCAACTTGCTTATTATATCAGATTGTTATTCAAAATGGTATAATGAACATTGTCAATTTGTAATATTTTGATAATATATATTATTATATATATTATTTTTGAGTGGATAGATATTTACATTTTTAATTCCCAATATATTTAAGGGTTTTAGGTGAATCCCCTAGCAAGACATCAGTTTATCGGTTGGTATTTGTATTACCTAATGTCGCCGTAAAACCCCTTACTTTAGTTATGGGGATATAAGGCGACTTTTTTGTTTAATCAGTTTTTCAAAAATATCCAATCGTATATTGCATTAGATAGCTTTGAGATGTATAATATTTATATGAAGTATAAATCTAACAATAATGTGGTTTATTCCTGCAAGTATCATGTGGTTTTTTGTCCAAAGTATCGGCGCTCTGTTTTAATAAACGGTGTTGATGTTCGCTTAAAGGAGCTGATACAACAAACATGCGAACAGCTTAATGTCGAAATTATAGAAATGGAAATCATGCCAGACCATGTGCATCTGCTTATGGAAGTAGACCCTCAGTTCGGTATTCATAAAGCCGTTAAGCAAATCAAAGGCTATTCATCTCGTATTTTGAGAGAGGAATTCCCTTGGCTTAAATCAAGACTTCCAAGCCTTTGGACTAACAGTTATTTTGTGTCTACAGTTGGTGGTGCTCCACTTGCTGTAATCAAACAATACATTGAGAATCAGAAATATGTTTAGGTGGTGGTATAATGCAACTTTCAGAAACAGTGAAAGTATATCCAACTGAATATCAGAAATCCTTAATCGCCCAGACTATGACAGAATACATTTATACTGTTAATAGTCTTGTTTCTGATGCAGTAAGTGGTCATTCTATTGCAAAGACTACTACTGCTGATGTAAGTGTCAACCTGCCAAGTGCTTTGACAAACCAGTGTATTCGTGATGCAAAATCCATTGTAAAGAAGCACTACAAATACTGTCGTCAGGCTGTTATCAAAAACAGATGTTTCAAAAAGCGTGGTTCAGGTATCAGAGTAAATGCTCCAAGCCTTCCGATATTGAAGAAGTCATGCTGTTATATTAACAACCAGAATTTCAAAGTCGGAGACAACTGTATTGAATTTCCGGTAATGATTAACGGAAATTCAAAGCGTATTTCTGTTTCAGTTAAACTCACAGACCATCAGAAAGCATTATTCGTCAATGCAAAGTTTGGAACTATGCGTATCGTGACTAAGAACCATACCCTTGTTGCTCAAATCATATACGAGGTTGCAGAACCTGAACTTAAATCAGATGGCAATGCCATAGGTATAGATTTAGGCATCAAGTGTCCTGCTGTTTCATACTGTTCTGATGGTTCTGTTAAGTTCTACGGCAATGGTCGTAAGAACAAGTATATGCGTAGACATTATGCTTATCTCCGTAAGAAACTGCAGACCTCTAAAAAGACTAAGGCTGTTAAGCGTATAAACGATAAAGAACAGCGCATAATGCGTGATATCGACCATAAGTTAAGCCACGACATTGTAGAAACGGCAGTCGCTCACAATGTTAAAGTAATTAAGTTAGAGCAGCTGCAAAACATTCGCTCTACGACAAGAAAAAGTCGTAAAAACAACCACAGTCTGCATACATGGTCATTCTATAGACTTGCAAAGTTTATAGAGTATAAAGCAAAGTTAGCAGGCATATCCGTTGAGTATGTAAATCCGGCATACACAAGCCAGACATGTCCAGTTTGCGGACATGTTCATCATGCTGATGATAGAGACTATACCTGTAAATGTGGATTCCGTATTCATAGAGACCTTTTGGGTGCTATGAATATCTGCAACTCAACTGAGTTTGTTGGTAACAGACAAACTGCGTAGAGAACTATATGTTCTGCTCTACGAGGGCTGATGGCACAGCCCTGACTTGGAGTACGACCTATCAGAAATGAACTGGTCAGCCGATACTTTTCGGCAGCTACCAAGAATCCCCTGTCTTTAGACATGGGGAGTGTCAAAAATACGTATCTTGCCCTCGCTTTATGCTGCAACTATACATAGAGATATATAATAAAAATGGCAGAGTTGAATAGAAAAATTTAAATTTAAAGCCATTTTATGTTAACAAAATAAGTAAGTAGGAAGTAAATATAAAAATAAAGAACAATAATATATATTATAATATATATTAGAATAATAAAGTGTAAAATAAGAACCAATAATATATATTATTATATATATTACAATAATAATGAATGAAATTAATTAAGAGGAATTAAATAAAACAGATGGAGATAAATAATAAATACATTTTTCATATTCATACATATAGATGTGGACATGCATCGAGTGAATCAGACGAGGCATATGTGAAAAAGGCTATCGAGTTGGGAGCAGAAAGCATAACATTTACGGATCATACACCATTTCCAGGTGATACATTCACAGGAAGAATGAAATATTGCCAGCTTGATGAATATTTATTATCATTGAGTGACTTGAAACAAAAATATGCCGGGGCGATAGATGTACATATAGGTTTAGAAGTAGAATATATGCCATCATTTAGGGATTATTATAAGGAACTTAAAGAAAATGATAATATTGAACTGATGATATTAGGGCAGCATCATTATGAGATATCAAAGGGAATATACAGTTTTATGGAGAAGCCTGAGCAGGAATATGTTGGATTGGTTGAGGCTATGCTTGAAGGACTTGATATGGGAGTGTTTGATGTTGTGGCTCATCCTGACAGAGCATTTAAGAAAGAAACTGTCTGGTCTGAAAGAATGTCTATATATTCACGGAAATTAATTGAAGCTGCTGGGGATAGTATATATTTGGAAAAAAATTATAGCTCAATGGGAAAGAAAGGTATATATAGAGAAGAATTCTGGAAATTAGTGAATCCCAATACCAGAATTATATACGGATGTGATGCACATTCAACAGAAGAAATGATTATAACGTAGCTAGAAAATAGTATGTTTTTTATTTGCAAATACAGATAAAAAGTGAATGTAAGCATAGAAAAATCAAAATAAATAATACATATATTAAGAGTGCAATTATTATAGATGTACATTCTTGCATCCTTGCACTCTTGAACATATGTATAGGTAAATATGGTACTAATATGGTACCATAAAAATAAATAAATGAAATAATACGAATAAGATAAGGTGATATTTATATAACAAATCCAGATAAATAGGGACTTTCACAATAAATTTTTTCTTAAAAAATCCGTGAGGGTGGTAGAACAGTTGGTTCTGGTGCTGTTGCTACAATCATTGAATAATTGTTATTTAATACAGTAATTTTAAGGGTTTCCGAGATTCCTCGGAAGCCCTTTTTTCGTCACGAAATAAGTGAAAAGGGGTGGGAATGGTGTCAAAACGGTGCCGAAAATTTTTGAAATAAATAAATTGAGGTAAAGTAAAAAACACCCATACACATAAGTGCATGAGTGTTTTTCAGCCATAATCAATATGGCTCTCTCTGTGTTAGTATATTACCACATTTACAAATTTATGACAAGAGTTTATATGATTTTCTTGGAAAATAAGTTATAAAGTATCGAATTTGTGGTACTCAATTTTGGATTTTGGTAAGGCAATTAATGCATCGAGAACATTCAAATTTTTTATTCCCATCTGACCTCTGACATTGTCAAATGCATTTGTCTGCAAAGTGTTTTGCAATTCTATTAACATATTTTTTAATTCTATAATCATTGGTGTGAATTCTTCTGTGGGAAGAAAATATTTAAAGTATACAAGAATATCGAAAATATTTTTTTCGTTACATCTACTGTATGATGTGGGAAGCTGTGTATAATAAGGGTCTAATATACGACCACTTGCAGAATTGTTACGTGCTTGCGTTTGGTGAATGCAATAAACACGTTCATTATGTGCACAAGAATTCCGTACTCTTCGCAACCAATGCAAACTACCAATCAATAGTTTAACATTTGGTAAATTATTGTCATCATACATAGAATATAGTTTGCAAATAGCGTGGGTTACATTTGTCTTACTGTTATGAAGAACATCAATAAAAGTAGAGAAATTCACAACCTTTATCATAATCCATGTTGGAATCTGCTCATGATTTTTCATATAAAACTGTACATATTCTGATCTGCTTTTGCTTAATTCAGAATAGGCAGATGAAATAGTATTCATTTTTGATTGTAAAGTAGCACTGGAAGAATAGGCATTTGTCTCGTACCATGGATCATTCATGTTAATTTCTAATTCATTTGCCAATCGAAGTGCAAAATCAAATCTAATATTAGAATTCTTTTGAATAATAGAATAGAGTGTTGTGGCGCTGATTCTGGTTGCTTTTGCAATTTGGCGTACATTTGTGCATTTACTATCAAGTATTTCTTTCAATTTCTTTCCATCGCCTATATATGACCTCCTATATTCATACAAAGAAAAATTACGAAAAACATAAAGATGAATTTACGAAGTGCTGACATATGAGATATATGGTGTTAATATAAATGTACGAAATTCGTACAATATAAAAATGTAAAAATTGTAACAAAATTAGAAATGAAGGTAGACGGGGAGTGTTATGAGAGAATGGAGCTTCTTATGGAGCAGACAAAAGCAGAAGCAGGAATTACAGAAGAATTGAAAACTTCCGATCAAATGAATTGGGTAGGGCTGATGAATAATGTGAGAAGTTCGGCAGAGGAAAATGTATTAAAAGAGCTGATATATGTGTAGTGTGGGTGCGGAGCGTAATGCTCCGCATTCATGAATTCTTGGTGTAAAATAACTTCTGATATGATATACTCATTTTGGACTAAGAGAAAACTTTGAAGTTTACTGCTGGTTAGTTATTTTTTTATATCGATAGAATAGACACGTTGGTTTTTCAGCGTGTTTTACTATTTAAAAATATTTTTAAATACCGCTTGTAAATTAAAGAAAGGTGTGTTAATATTTATTTAAAGAAAATTTTAAATAGGTAAGAGATATGGGAGAAACAAATATTTTTAAAGTGTTAGCAGACAGTCAAAGAAGAGATATTCTTACGATGCTAAAGAATGGACGATTAAATGCCGGAGAGATTGCGGAAGAATTGCAAATTACACCAGCGGCACTTTCTTATCATTTGAAACTATTAAAGAGTGCTGATTTAGTATCTGAATATAAAGAAAAAAACTTTGTTTATTATGAAATCAATACTACAGTTTTTGATGAATTAATTATATGGGTTAATCAGTTTGGAGGAAAAAAGAGATGAAAAAAATAATGTGGATAGTAGCAATGATTCCAGTTGTAGTCACAAGTGTGGTACTACAGTTTATGCCGGATGTTATACCTATGCATCATGATTTGGAGGGAAATACTGACAGATGGGGAAGTAAAACAGAAAGTCTTATTTTTCCGATAATAATTTTGTTTATTACACTATTTTGGCAGTTGCTAATCAATGTATTTGAAAAAAAATCAATAACAGCAAAAACTGAAAAGGAACAAATGGAAGCAAAATCTTCTGCAAAAGTATTGTGTGTTGTAGGACTTTCGCAGGCTATAATGTTCGGTATTATGCACTGTTTTATTCTTTACTCTTCATGGATACAAGCAAATACGGGTAGTTCTCAGGCTACTATTGATATTGCAAAAGTTTCCTGTATTTTATGTGGCATTCTGTTTATTGTATTAGGAAATTTTATGACAAAAGCAAAACGAAATGCGGTAGTAGGACTTCGAACCGTTTGGAGTATGCATAATGACGATACGTGGAGAAAGAGTAATCGCTTTGGTGCAATATGTATTATTGTTACCGGTCTATTGACTATCATTACATCTATATATACAAGTGGAATGACTGGGACAATATTTATGTTGATTTATTTATTATTAGCAACGGTTGTAGCAGTTATATATTCGAAAAAGGTGTATGATAAGGAAATTGAAAAATGATTTTTAGTTATGTGGAGAAAGTGAAACTTTCAGTTTGGTTAAGAGATGTATTCCGGTGCCAAAACGGTGCCAAGAAATCATGCAAATAAAAATAAGACGGCTAAAACTAAAGAAAATATGCAGATTTTAGCCATAAAAAGCATAGAAAATATATCAAAAAACGCTATTCATATAGCCTGAGGGTGGTAGAACAGTTGGTTCTGGTGCTGTTGCTACAATCATTGAATAATTGTTATTTAATACAGTAATTTTAAGGGTTTCCGAGATTCCTCGGAAGCCCTTTTTTCGTCCCCTTGATTTAATTGGATATTAGTTGGTGACGAATGGACGACAAATATAAGCTACAGGCAGTTCTGCACACCATGTTTAATGCCAGAAGCTTTGATTTACGCGAGCAACGAGCCAAAGTCATATTCCTGATATGACCTTGGCGACTGGCGCGGCTTCGCCGCTTCGTACATCCATGTACGAAGCTAGCTGGTAGACTAAGGGAAAGACTAAGAACTATCACAATCAAACTTCAAGTGCATTTCTTATATAGGCTGTCGTCCGTACGTTAAGAATGTGTGTTAAATTATCATAATAAATAAGTGGAAGTAAAATTATTGAATATTTTTTCAAAGTTTATAAGATTATATAGATGATATAATGAGCGCAAAAGAAAAGGAAGCGGCTGCGAAGCAGACATTTACTTTTCTTGCGCCATTAACGAACGAACAGCCATGCAAAGCAGGGCGGGATAGCGCGAAGCGCGGGTTCGTGAGTGTACGGGTTAAGAAAGAGTAAATTATGATATAATGAGCGCAAAAGAAAAGGAAGCGGCTGCGAAGCAGACATTTACTTTTCTTGCGCCATTAACGAACGAACAGCCATGCAAAGCAGGGCGGGATAGCGCGAAGCGCGGGTTCGTGAGTGTACGGGTTAAGAAAGAGTAAATTATGATATAATGAGCGCAAAAGAAAAGGAAGCAACTGTAAAATAGGATGGTAACAGAATGGTAGATAGAATACCAAATGAAATAATTGATTAAAGGAGTTAAAAGGTATGACTGCTAAAGAACTTATGAAACAATGTGAAGCTGAAGAGAAAGAATTGAAATTCAGGGAGTTTTCATCAGAAACAGCACTTGTTATTGGAATGGCGCTTATAGAAGAAGCGAAAAACCGTAACAATAAAATATGTATAGATATTGCAATAGCTGGAAGAAGATTGTTCCATTATTCCAGTGATGGTAATGCTGTAAGTAATGATATTATGATCGAGCGTAAGAAAAATACGGCGATGCATACCGGACATAGTTCATTGTGGGCGCACTATATGCTTGAGGATTGTGGTATGAATATTAAAGAAAAGTGGGCATTAGAACCATCAGAGTATGCACAGGTGGGAGGTGCATTTCCAATAAGACTAGAGAATTGCCAGACAGTGATAGGCACAATAACATGTTCTGGTTTTAATCATGAACAGGATCATAGTATTATTATAGATGTTTGTAGAAAACTGAAAAAAGAAAATGTTTTGTAAATTAATTTATATTATTTATTTTCAGGAGGTATGAAGCTTATATGGGTAAGTATCATTTTATAATAATAGGTTCAGGCTGGCGTTCGCTTTATTATGTCAGAATAGCAAAAGCAATGCCGGATATATTATGTCTAGATGCAATGTACTGCCGTACACAGGAAAAAGCAGATAAGATGGCAGAAGAATTTGGTATACACACTACAACCTCTATAGAAGAGTGCGTAGGTTATAAACCGGATTTTGCTGTTGTAGCAGTAAATAAAACAAGTATATGTGATGTATCAATAGAATGGATGGATAGAGGAATAACTGTTCTTTCTGAGACACCAGCAGCATTGGATATGGATTCGCTTAAAAAGTTATACAGATATCATATGTCAGATGATAAAACAGATAAGAAGCAGGTTGTTGCTGAACAATACAGGGAATATCCATATAATAAAGCACGGATTAAGCTTGTTAATAGTGGTGTACTTGGCGATATCAGTTGTCTGAATATATCCCTTGCACACGAATATCACGGTTTCAGTCTTATAAGAGCATATCTTGGTATAAAACCTGATGAAAACTACACAGTGTCAGGTAAAATATATGAATTTCCGACAACTCAGACACTTACGAGATATGACAAATTTACAGATGGCAGAACAGCGCCTAAAAAAAGATGTGTAGCAGCATTTGAGTTTGAGAGTGGAAAGGTTGCATGGTATGATTTTGACTCTGAGCAGTACCGCTCACCTATAAGAAAGAATATGATAAAGGTGCAGGGTGTCAGAGGGGAGCTTATTAACGATGAGCTGTATTATCTTGATGATAAAAATGAAGGACAGTATCAAAAGATTGTGACAGATGTGAATGTAACACACACTAAAGATACTAATCCTAACCTGTCTACCGTTCGTGAAATAGAGAAAATAATGTGCGGTGAAAATGTACTGTATGAACCGGAATTAGGGCTGCGTGGCTTGTCAGAGGATGAAACAGCAATAGCGGCTCTTATGATAGGAACAGCAAAGTATAGCAGAGGTGAGGCAGAATCACCATATAGCATGGAAGATGCATTTGCAGATGCATATGCGGCAATATTGCTTGATGAGGCAGTAAGGACAGGTAATAAAATTAGTAGTTGTATTGAAAATAATAGGTAATGAATAGGTATTTCATACATTCCCTACAATAATAGTAGAATGCAAAATAAATATAGAAATTTAATTATAGAATAGATTGCAAAATAAATAAGAAAGGAACCATGAATAATATGCAGAACAAAATATTAAGAGTAGCTCTTATAGGCGTTGGAAATATGGGAAAGAAATATGCACAGATGATTGTATCAGGTGAAGTTGCCAATATGAAGCTGACAGCAGTAGTTATACGAAGAGATGAACTTATGGAGTGGGGTGAAGCGCTTGTAAATGTTGATGGTGAGCATGTAAGAATATTTAGAAGTGCAGATGATATGTTTAAAGCAGAAGATGTAGATACATTATTTGAAGCAGTTATTATAGCAACTCCGCATAAAACACATGCTAAGCTTGCGGTACAGGCATTTTCACTGGGAAAGGATGTTTTGTGTGATAAACCGGCAGCATCAGATATAGGGGAAGCACTTACTATGAATGAGGCAGCTAAAAAGAGCGAAAGAATATATGGTATGGTATTTCATCAAAGATTATATCCTAAGTATATGAAGATTAAGAGTATGATTGATGCAGGTGAGCTGGGAAAGCTAAGAAGGGTGAATCTTATTAATTCAAGATATTTAAGAACATCATATTATCATCATTCTGGCGCCTGGAGAAGCAGCTTTGCTGGTGAAGGCGGCGGTGCACTTATTAACCAGGGACAGCATATACTTGATATGTTCCAGTATCTTTTTGGCATGCCGCAGAGAATGTTTGCACTTATACCTTTTGGCAAATATAATGATTTTGCAGTAGATGATGAAGATACTATTATTATGGATTATGATGATGGCATGACAGCTTCATTTGTACTGACAACGGGAGAAGCGTGTCATGAAGAAAGACTTGAAATAATAGGAACAAAAGCAAAGCTGCTGCTTGAAGATAATACGCTTACTATAACAAGACATCAGGATGTAGAAGAATATATAAAAACTGAAATGGTTAATTCAAGGGAAAATATGCAATATGCTAAGGAAACAATTGAGTTCCAAAAGACACCAGAGCCATATATAGAACTGCTTGAAAGATTTGCCAGAGCTTCATTAGAACATGATGATACATATCTTGTAGCGAAAGGCAAGGAAGGGCTTAATTCACTGATGTTGTGCGCAGGAGCTTATTATTCAGCATGTAATGGTATTCAGGTTAAGCTTCCGGTTGCTTCAGAGGATTATAGCAGACTTATGGAAGAATTGATTACGAAGGAAAAGAACGTAAAAAAATAATGCAAGAAAAAAATACAAGAAAAACAATAAAATAAAAATAACAAAATAAAAATAACAAAATAAAAATATAGTATAAAATGCTGCCACATAAAATGGCAGCATTTTAATTGATGATTAATATTCAGAACTGCACCATCTTCCAGAAGCACCACAAGGAAGAACGAGTCCGTTGGATGATACAGGAAGTCCTACTTCGTTTGAGCTGCAGTAACCATCAAAGTTTTTAAGCTCTGTGCTTAACATGTATGTAAGAACCGCTGGCTGAAGCCCTGTTGTATATGAGTTAATGAGGAAGAATAATGGTTCCTCAGAAAGAAGCTGTGCACATAACTTTACAAGTGGATGTATGGCTTCTTCTATTTTCCATATTTCGCCTTTAGGTCCTCTTCCATATGAAGGAGGATCCATAATGATGGCATCGTAGTGATTGCCACGTCTTATTTCTCTCTCAACGAACTTAACACAATCATCAACTATCCAGCGGATAGGTTTGTCAATAAGACCGGAAGATGTGGCATTTTCCTTAGCCCATGCAATGATACCTTTAGATGCATCAACGTGTGTTACATGTGCCCCGGCTGCAGCGCATGCAAGAGTTGCACCACCGGTGTATGCAAAAAGATTAAGAACCTTTATCTGTCTATTGGCATCCTTTTCCTTAGCTTTCTTTATTATGCCTGAAAACCAGTCCCAGTTAGCAGCCTGCTCTGGAAATATACCGGTATGCTTGAAGCTGAAAGGTTTTAAGTTAAAAGTAAGAGGCACATCAAGAGAAGGACTCTGATAGTTAATAGTCCAGCTCTGTGGAAGATCAAAGAACTCCCATTCACCGCCGCCTTTTGAGCTTCTGTGATAATGACCATTCATGTGTTTCCATCTTTTATCGTTTTTAGGGGTATCCCATATGACCTGTGGGTCTGGACGTACAAGGATATAATCTCCCCATCGTTCAAGTTTTTCACCACATGATGTATCTATAACTTCATAGTCTTTCCAGTTATCTGCAATAAACATATATTGTGTAATCCTTTCTTTGTTATATGTGATATGAGCATAAAAGTGGGATGATAATCCTACGATATGCTAATATTAGGTAGGGTGCTATGTGCCAGTGACACATGTTTAGCACGGACCGAAGCGTAGCGTAGACGTTGGAGTGCGTAGCACAGAACAATCCATAGATATCAAAGTTGGTGGCTTTTGCCCCCGACATCATACTTATATAAGTATATAACAATCCATATGATAAGGGCAAGGAAATGTTTTTGTTGGAGGTATGCAGGCATTTTTATGTACACCTTGTTATTTTCAGAGTCAGTTGCCAAAATGCTGTAAATAGTTCTTTACAGTGACATATTGTTAAGATAAATTTTATTGAAAAATCCATATTTTTACTGTAACATATAACAGATAAAAAATATAAATTGTGATATGGTATTAGTGTTAAAAGTAACTATTGATAATTACATTATGTATATAAGGAAAGGAAAATGCACATTTGAAAAATATATCTTTTAAAACAGCAAAGAACGATATTATAGCAGGTATTATTGTGGCACTTGTATCTATTCCTATATCTATGGGGTATGCACAGATAGCAGGATTGCCAGCGACATATGGGTTATATGGTTCATTACTTCCTGTACTTGTGTATGCATTTACAACAAGTTCACCACAGTTTGTGTTTGGTGTAGATGCCACTCCTGCAGTGCTGGTTGGAGGGACACTTGCAGCACTTGGAGTAACAACAGGTTCAGATGAAGCGATGCGGCTTGTACCAGCTATAACGCTTGTAGTTGCAGCATGGCTTTTAATATTCAGCCTTATAAAAGCTGGCAGAATAGTGAACTACATATCCACTCCGGTCATGGGCGGTTTCATAAGTGGGATAGGAATTACTATTATACTTATGCAGGTGCCTAAGCTGTTTGGAGGCACGGCAGGTACAGGCGAGCTTATAGAGCTTATTCTGCATATAACAGACCAGTTGAAATATTTTAATGTATTGTCGGCAGTTCTGGGATTCGGAACAGTTGTGATTATTCTTGTCTGTAAAAAATATATGCCGAAGTTTCCAATGTCTGTTGTACTTATGGTACTTGGAGCTATGGCAACAGCATTTTTACATATAGACAGATTCGGTGTAAAACATCTTCCACATGTAGATGCTGGATTTCCTAAGCTTTCTATTCCGGATGTTACATTACTTCGAGATAATACATCAGAGATAGTTGTTCTAGGACTTACATGTGCACTTGTTATTATGGCACAGACTTTGCTGGCAACGAACAATTATGCAAACAGATATGGTTATAAGGTTGATAATAACAGAGAAGTTCTTGCATATTCTCTTGCAAATGTGGCATCGGCGGTATCAGGAAGCTGTCCACTGAATGGAAGTGTGTCAAGAACAGGCATTGCAGACCAGTTTGGATGTAAGACACAGCTTATGTCAGTGACAGCAGCAGTAACCATGCTTATTGTTGTTTTGTTTGCAACACCGCTTCTTGAATATCTTCCTGTGCCAATACTTACTGGTATCGTTGTGGCAGCACTTATAGGTATAGTGGAGTACAAGCTGGCAGATAAGTTAAGAAAGGTTAACAGAGCTGAGTTTTTCATTTTTCTTGCTGCTATGTTCGGAGTGCTTTTATTCGGAACAATATATGGTGTAATAATAGGTGTTATTCTTTCGTTTATAGCAGTGATTATAAGAGCGGTTGTTCCACCAAGATCACTTCTTGGATGTATACCAGGTCATGAAGGCTTCTATAATCTTAACCGTAACAGGAATGCGCTTGAGATACAACATGTTGTGATGTACAGATTCAGCGGCAATCTTTTCTTTGCAAATGTGTCTACATTTTTACAGGATATAGAAAATGCGATAAAAGATGATACAAGAGTTGTTATAGTTGATGCAAGTGGTATAGGAAGCATAGACATAACCGCAGCCGACAGACTTGTTTCGTTTAATAAGATTCTTAAAGATAAAGGTCTGCGTTTTTATATAACTGAGCATGTTGGTAATGTTAACGATCAGCTAAGAAAGCTAGGTGCTGGATGTCTTGTGGAAGAGGGTGTCACACGAAGAACTATATCACTTGCGTTAAGAGATGCTGGCGTTGACAGACCTTATCCACTTGCAGGTACACTGGAACAGACAGAGGCACATAATGACTTTATAGAGGACAATGAAAGACTTGCTGAGATAGAGTGGGCATTTGGCGAGGATGCATCGGAATGGCTTGATAAGTTTGCAGTGCAGATGACAGATGATATCACGCATATGGATGAAAATAATGAGCATATTCCGGATAATGTACTTGCAGAGGCTGAAAGTAAGAATACATGGGGACGTATTGGTCTGTTTGATGAGGATGAGCTTCTTGAGAGAGTTGAGATGCATTTATCAGAGCTTACACAAAACAACAGCAATGCAGAAGCGTTAGAAGAAAGAATCGAAGAGCGAAGATTAAGACTTGAGGCAAAGATTGCAAAGCTTAATCCGGATGCACTTGCACACCTAAGACACCACAGAAGAGAGGTTATGCTGCATTTTAAGGAGAATAATCCTGAGGCATATAAGCATATGATGGAACGCAGAATGGAGCATATAAGTAAACTTGAGAAGGAAAATCCGGAGCTGGCTGCCAAGATGAAGAAACTGTATAAGCTGGATGATATTGCAGGTGATTACAGTAGTGTTAAAGAAAGGTAATTGTTGTGAATATATTAAATGTAGAAAAAGTGAGTAAAACATTTGGCGAGAAGGTACTACTTGATAAGGTTACACTTGGAATAAACAAGGGTGATAAGGTGGGTGTCATAGGTGTAAATGGTACTGGAAAGTCAACATTGCTTAAGATAATAGCTGGTATTGAAGAGCCTGATGAAGGAAATGTTATAAAGGGAAGGAATGTTACAGTAACATACCTTGCACAGTCACCTGACCATGCGAAGGATGAGACGGTTCTTTCCTATGTGCTGAGAGGAAAAGCTAATGCCAGTGAGGCCAAGGCAAAGGAGATTCTTAACAAGCTTGGGATAGGAGTATTTGATGCTTCTATGGATATGCTTTCAGGAGGACAGAAGAAAAGAGTGGCGCTTGCAAAGGCATTGGTTGAACCTACAGAGGTGCTTATACTTGATGAGCCGACTAACCATCTTGATAATGATATGGTTGTGTGGCTTGAGCAGTATATAAAGGCTTTCAAGGGCGAACTTCTTATGGTAACGCATGACAGGTATTTCCTTGACAATGTAACTAACAAGATAGTTGAGATAGACCATGCGGCGCTTTATAGTTATGATTCCAACTATTCAGGATTTCTTGAATTAAAGACTGAAAGAGAGCAGATGGAAAGAGCTACAGAGGCTAAAAGACAGAACACATTAAGAAGAGAACTTGAGTGGATAAGAAGAGGATGCCAGGCGCGTTCAACAAAACAGCAGGCAAGAATAGACCGTTTTGAGGATATGAAGGAAGCTTCCCGTGAGGCAAGGGCTAAATTTGACAAGAGCCTTATGGATATGAGCTCTGTAAGCACAAGATTAGGCAAAAAGACGATAGAACTTAACAACATAACCAAAGCATATGACGGTCATACTTATATCAATGATTTTTCATACATTTTTCTAAGAGATGACCGTATAGGTATAATAGGAAGCAATGGATGTGGTAAGTCAACACTTATGAAGATAATAACAGGACAGATACAGCCTGATAGTGGAAGCGTTGAGATAGGTGATACTGTACATATAGGTTATTTTATGCAGGAAAATGAACCGCTGGATGAGAATCAGACAGTGCTTGAGTTTGTAAGAAGCATAGGTGAGTATGTGCAGACAGTAGATGGCAAGGCAACAGCAAGCCAGATGTGTGAAAAGTTTCTCTTTTCACCAAAACAGCAGTGGACACCAATAAGAAAGCTGTCCGGAGGAGAAAAGAGAAGACTGTATCTTTTAAGTGTGCTTATGAGTGCGCCTAATGTACTTATACTTGATGAGCCTACCAATGATCTTGATATTGAAACGCTTGAAGTACTTGAGGATTATCTGGATGGATTTGCAGGGATTATCATAACAGTTTCACATGACAGATACTTTCTTGACAGAACGGTTGACAGAATATTTGCATTTGAGGCGGAGGGTCACCTTACCCAGTATGAAGGAGGCTATTCAGACTACAAAGAAAAATGCGTTTCTTCTATATATAATGTGCCAGGAAATGGAATATCTAAAGGTACAGCATTATCAGGTAATGGTCTGGTATCAGGCAGCGGTGTGGCAGCAGGAAGTAACGGTGATAAATCAGCAGATGGTACACAGAAGGTTACAGCGGGCAATAAGACACTTACAAGTAAGGAATATAATAAATCAAGAAGTGAGCGCCTTAAGTTTACTTACAAGGAACAGAAAGAATATGAGAGTATTGATGATGATATAGCTGCATTAGAAAGCGATATAGAAAGAATAGACAGTGAAATGGCTAAGTGTGCAACTGACTATGGTAAGTTAAATGACCTGTCCAAGGAAAAGGCTGAAAAAGAAAAACAGCTTGAGGAAAAGATGGACAGGTGGGTATATCTTAACGACCTTGCGGAAAGAATAGCAAACCAGTAAAGATGTGTGCAAACAAAGCAGAAATGTTTATAAATATTCATCAAATAATGCATATTTGTGGATAAATAACAACAAAAATGGATAATAATTAAACCAGAGAAATATTACAGAATTGTACTTAAAAAAATACAATAAAATAATATTTTTCTGGTTGATTTTATATTAAGTGTAGTGTATATTAATACTTGCTGTGACATTGATAGCGTAGAAGCGTGAGGTTGCTGCTCATAAGAGCAGGTTTTCCGTGGAGCGAATGTCAAGGCCGGTAAGAGACCGGCGAAGAATCTGGCGACAAGTCACTGTACCTAATATCATCTGCAAGATGCAGAAATGACACGTTGGTAATCGGGATAATCCAACAGGTGATTCTCGATACACGTGGGAGTGTGTACAGTCACCGCTTGTCGTACTTAAACAATAAAGTGCGAAGGAGGCGACTTTTTTTATGGCAAATCAGGTAATAAGAATTACACTGAAAGCTTATGATCATCAGTTAATCGATCAGTCAGCTAAGAAAATCATCGAAACTGCTAAGAAGACAGGAGCAAATGTGAGTGGTCCAGTACCTCTTCCAACAAAGAAGGAAGTAGTTACAATCCTTAGAGCTGTTCACAAGTATAAGGATTCAAGAGAACAGTTTGAACAGAGAACTCACAAGAGACTCATCGATGTATTATCACCATCACAGAAGACTGTAGATGCATTATCTAAGTTAGAGATGCCAGCTGGTGTATTCATCAACCTTAAGGTAATGAACTAATCATTACACAATTTTTCATTATTATTTAAGAGCAATAATCCTAAGGGTTTAATATAGAAGTAACGTACACGAAAGTGTAGCACAGTGGTGCAGGTTCCACTTATATTAGCTGTTCTAGGATGACAGGATGCGCTGTGCAAGCGTTATATATCGGGCGTTGAAACCGAAAGAAAACCGCAGGTTTTTCTTTCAGATGAATATGCTCGAGCGAGCATATTCATCTTGTCCGCTGTAGATTAAACAGGAGGAATATCAATGAAGAAGGCAATTTTAGCTACAAAAGTCGGAATGACTCAAATCTTCAACGAAGACGGTGTTTTAACACCTGTAACTGTTCTTCAGGCTGGTCCTTGTGTTGTTACACAAGTAAAGACAGTAGAAAACGACGGTTACGATGCAGTTCAGGTTGGTTTTGCTGACATTAGAGAAAAGTTAGTAAACAAGCCTGTTAAAGGACATTTTGATAAGGCAGAGGTTCCTTACAAGAGATTCTTAAGAGAATTCAAGTTTGAAAACGCTTCAGAATACTCAGTAAAGGATGAAATCAAAGCTGATATCTTCGCAGCAGGCGATAAGGTAGATGCAACTGCTATTTCAAAGGGTAAAGGTTTCCAGGGCGCAATCAAGAGATTAGGCCAGTCAAGAGGACCTATGGCTCATGGTTCTAAGTTCCACAGACATCAGGGTTCAAACGGATCAGCAACAACACCTGGTAGAGTATTCAAGGGAAAAGGAATGCCTGGACATATGGGTTCTAAGAGAATCACAATCCAGAATCTTGAAGTAGTAAGAGTTGATGTTGAAAACAACGTAATCTTAGTTAAGGGTGCTGTACCTGGACCTAAGAAATCATTAGTAACACTGAAAGAAACAGTAAAGGCTAGCAAGTAGTTTTTGCTAAGGAAGGAGGACCACACAGATGGCAAACGTATCTGTTTACAATATTGAAGGCAAGGAAGTTGGCTCAATCGAATTAAACGATGCAGTGTTTGGTGTTGAAGTTAATGAACATCTTGTACACATGGCAGTAGTTAACCAGCTTGCAAATAATCGTCAGGGAACACAGAGCGCTAAGACACGTTCAGAAGTTTCTGGTGGCGGAAGAAAACCTTGGAGACAGAAGGGAACTGGTCATGCAAGACAGGGTTCTACAAGAGCTCCACAGTGGACAGGCGGCGGTATCGTATTCGCACCAAAGCCAAGAGATTATTCATTCAAGATGAATAAGAAAGAAAAGAGAATCGCTCTTCTTTCTGCTTTATCTTCAAAGGTTGCAGAAAGCAAGATCGTTGTACTTGACGAGTTCAAGTTAGATGAAATCAAGACAAAGAAGTTCGTAGAAGTTATGAACAACTTAAAGGTTGAAAATGCATTAGTAGTTCTTGAAGGCGAGAATAAGAACGTAGTTCTTTCAGGAAGAAACATTCCTTCAGTTAAGGTTACAGCTACTAACGAAATCAACACATATGATGTTCTTAAGTATACAACATTAGTTGTTACTAAGGCAGCTGTAGAGAAATTAGAGGAGGTGTATGCATAATGGCAAACGTACAGTATTATGATGTAATCCTCAAACCAGTTATAACAGAAAAGTCAATGGCAGATATGGCAGATAAGAAGTATACATTCTTAGTTCATACAGAAGCTAACAAGACTATGATTAAAGAAGCTGTTGAAAAAATGTTCGAAGGAACAAAGGTTGCTAGCGTTAACACAATGAACAGTGTTGGCAAGAAGAAGAGAAGAGGAAGAGCTGTTGGTACAACTGCTAAGACTAAGAAGGCAATCGTTCAGTTAACAGCAGATAGCAAAGATATCGAAATCTTTGAAGGACTTTAAGATTTAGCAACATTTAGAAGTGTAGAAAACAATATTACACAGGCTCGAAAGGAGAGAATATAATGGGAATCAGGACTTATAACCCATATACACCTTCCAGAAGAAACATGACTGGATCAGATTTCTCAGAGATTACAAAGACAACTCCTGAGAAGTCATTACTCGCTAAGAAGAGTAAGACTGCTGGTCGTAACAACCAGGGTAAGATCACTGTTAGACATCATGGTGGTGGAAACAGACAGAAATATAGATTAATAGATTTCAAGAGAAATAAAGAAGGCGTTCCTGCTAAGGTTATCGGTATTGAATACGATCCAAACAGAACAGCTAATATCGCACTTATCTGCTACGCAGATGGCGAAAAGTCATATATCCTTGCTCCTCAGGGATTAACAGATGGCATGACAGTACAGAATGGTGCTGGTGCTGAAGTAAGAGTAGGTAACTGCTTACCACTTACAGATATTCCTGTAGGTACACAGGTACACAACATTGAGTTATATCCAGGTAAGGGTGGACAGCTTGTTCGTTCTGCTGGTAACTCTGCTCAGTTAATGGCTAAGGAAGGCAAGTATGCAACATTAAGACTTCCTTCTGGCGAAATGAGAATGGTACCAATTATCTGCCGCGCAACAATCGGTGTTGTAGGTAATGGAGATCACAACCTTATTAATCTTGGTAAGGCTGGACGTAAGAGACATATGGGTATCAGACCTACAGTTCGTGGTTCTGTCATGAACCCTAACGACCATCCACACGGTGGTGGTGAAGGTAGAGCACCAGTTGGTCGTCCAAGCCCAATGACACCTTGGGGCAAGCCTGCTATGGGACTTAAGACTCGTAAGAAGAAGAAGTCTTCTAACAAGCTTATCGTAAGAAGAAGAGATGGAAAGGCTATTAAGTAATTAATAGCCTCCGGTATTACAAGAAATATTAGACTAAGATTTGATAGATTATAAGGAGGTTTCAACCTATGGCTCGTTCACTTAAAAAAGGACCATTCGCGGACGAAAGCTTACTTAAGAAGGTAGATGCATTAAACGCATCAAACGACAAGCAGGTTATCAAGACATGGTCACGTCGTTCAACAATTTTCCCTTCATTCGTAGGCCATACAATTGCAGTTCATGACGGAAGAAAGCATGTTCCTGTATATGTTACAGAGGATATGGTTGGTCATAAGCTCGGTGAGTTCGTTGCTACAAGAACTTACAGAGGACACGGCAAAGACGAAAAGAAGAGTAGATAATTTGTATTATTTGAAAGGAGGTTTAATCGATGGCTAAAGGACATAGATCCCAGATTAAACGTGAAAGAAACGCTGTTAAGGACACAAGACCAAGCGCAAAGTTATCTTACGCAAGAGTATCTGTTCAGAAGGCTTGTTTCGTATTAGATGCTATTAGAGGCAAGAGCCTTGAAGAAGCACTTGGTATCGTTATGTACAATCCAAGATATGCTTCATCACTTATAGAGAAGTTATTAAAGTCAGCTGCAGCTAATGCAGAGAACAATAACGGTATGGACCCAAGCAAGTTATATGTAGAAGAATGCTACGCTAACAAGGGACCAACAATGAAGAGAGTCCATCCAAGAGCACAGGGTAGAGCTTATAGAATCGAAAAGAGAATGAGCCATATCACTGTAATATTAAATGAAAGATAATTGCATTTCCTAAAGAATAGAAAGGAGATTTTATGGGACAGAAAGTTAATCCTCATGGTTTAAGAGTCGGCGTTATCAAAGACTGGGACTCTAAGTGGTATGCAGAAGAAACTTTTGCAGATAACCTTGTAGAAGATTATAACATTAGAAAATTCCTTAAAAATAAGTTATATGCTGCAGGAATTTCAAAGATAGAGACAGAAAGAGCTTCAGATAGATTAAAGATTATCATTCACACAGCTAAGCCAGGTGTTGTTATTGGTAAGGGTGGTGCTGAAATCGAAGCACTCAAGAAGCAGGTTGAAAAGCTTACAAGCGCTAAGAGACTTAGCATTGATATTAAAGAAGTTAAGAGACCAGATAAGGATGCTCAGTTAGTAGCTGAGAACATCGCACAGCAGTTAGAGAATCGTATCTCTTTCAGAAGAGCTATGAAGTCTTGCATGGGAAGAACTATGAAGCAGGGTGCTAAGGGTATTAAGACATCTTGTTCAGGTCGTCTCGGCGGTGCTGATATGGCTCGTACAGAGTTCTATAGCGAAGGTACAATTCCTCTTCAGACACTTCGTGCAGATATCGATTATGGTTTTGCAGAAGCTAACACAACTTATGGTAAAGTTGGTGTTAAGGTATGGATCTATGAAGGTGAGGTACTTCCAACAAAGACAAACAAGGAAGGGAGCGATAAGTAATGTTACTACCTAAGAGAGTTAAACATCGTAGACAGTTCCGTGGTTCTATGGCAGGTAAGGCAACAAGAGGTAACAGAATCACTAATGGTGAGTATGGTATCGTTGCAACAGAACCATGCTGGATCAAGTCAAACCAGATAGAAGCAGCCCGTGTAGCTATGACAAGATACATTAAGCGTGGCGGTAAAGTATTTATAAAGATTTTCCCAGATAAGCCGGTAACAGGTAAGCCTATCGGTGTTCGTATGGGTAAAGGTAAAGGTAACTTAGAGTGCTGGGTAGCAGTAGTTAAACCTGGACGTGTTATGTTCGAGATTTCAGGTGTACCTGAAGAAACAGCAAGAGAAGCATTACGTCTTGCAACTCATAAACTTCCTTGCAAGTGCAAGATCGTTTCACGTGCAGACTTAGAAGGCGGTGATAACAGTGAAAATTAATAAGTATGTAGAAGATTTAAAGGCAAAATCAGCTGCAGAATTGAATGAAGAATTAGTAGCTGCTAAGAAGGAACTTTTCAATTTAAGATTTCAGAACGCAACAAATCAGTTAGATAATACTAGCAGAATCAAAGAAGTTAGAAAGAACATTGCTAGAATTCAGACTGTAATTGCTCAGAAGAATGCTTAAATTATATTATAGTTTGTAAGTATTTCCTAAGAAAGGAGTATAACTGTGGAAGAGAGAAATTTAAGAAAAACTCGTACAGGTAAGGTTATCAGCAATAAGATGGATAAGACAATCGTTGTTGCTGTAGAAGATAACGTTAAGCATCCACTTTACAACAAGATTGTAAAGAGAACATACAAGTTAAAGGCTCATGATGAAAACAATGAATGTTTAATCGGTGATGTTGTTAAGGTAATGGAAACTAGACCTTTATCTAAGGATAAGAGATGGAGATTAGTTGAGATTATCAGCAGAGCTAAATAATTTTGACAATTTTTTAATAGAATTGATATTACTGAAAGGGGTAGTATTATGGTACAACAGGAAACCAGACTTAAGGTTGCCGATAACACAGGTGCTAAGGAAATTCTCTGCATCAGAGTTATGGGTGGATCTACAAGAAGATATGCAAATATCGGTGATGTGATTGTCGCTACTGTTAAAGAAGCAACACCAGGCGGCGTTGTTAAAAAGGGCGATGTTGTTAAGGCCGTTGTTGTTCGTTCTGTAAAGGGCGCACGTCGTAAAGATGGCTCATACATTAAATTTGATGAAAATGCTGCTGTAATCATCAAGGATGATCAGACTCCTAAGGGAACTCGTATCTTTGGACCAGTAGCAAGAGAGTTAAGAGATAAGAAATTCATGAAGATCGTATCTCTTGCTCCAGAAGTATTATAGGAGGTACCACAATGTCAGCTGTAAGAATTAAAAAGGGTGATACTGTTAAGGTAATCGCAGGTAAAGACAAGGGCAAGACAGGCAAGGTTATGTCTGTAAACGCTAAGAACCATACAGCATTAGTTGAGGGTGTTAACATGGTAACAAAGCATGCTAAGCCAAGCGCAGCTAATCAGCAGGGTGGAATTCTCCACCAGGAAGCACCAATCGATATCTCAAACATCGCTTATGTAGTTAAGGGTGACAAGACATCTAAGATTGGTTATGACTTCAAGGATGGTAAGAAAGTTCGTGTTGCTAAGGCAACTGGCGAAGTTATCGATTAATAAAGGAAGGAGGCAATAATTTTGAGTAGACTTAGAGATTTATACGAAAACGAAATCACTAAAAAAATGACAGATAAGTTCGGTTACAAGAACCCAATGATGGTTCCAAAGATCGACAAGATCGTAATCAATATGGGTGTTGGTGAAGCTAAGGAAAATTCAAAGCTTCTCGATGCAGCAGTTAAAGAACTCGAGACTATTTCAGGTCAGAAGGTAGTTCTTACAAGAGCTAAGAATTCAATTGCTAACTTCAAGTTAAGAGAAGGTCAGGCAATCGGATGCAAGGTTACACTTCGTGGTGAGAAGATGTACGAATTCCTTGACAGACTTGTTAATCTTGCATTACCTAGAGTTCGTGACTTCAGAGGCGTAAGCGCTGAATCATTCGATGGTAGAGGAAATTATGCTTTAGGTATTAAGGAGCAGATTATCTTCCCTGAAATCGAGTACGATAAGATTGATAAGGTAAGAGGTATGGATGTTATTATAGCAACAACAGCTCATACAGATGAAGAGGCACGTGAATTACTTAGAATGTTCAACATGCCTTTCAAGAATTAATAGAAGGAGGTAAATTTTAATGGCTAAGACTTCAATGAAGGTTAAGCAGCAGAGAGCACCTAAGTTCTCTACAAGAGCTTATACACGTTGTACAATATGTGGTCGTCCACATTCTGTTTTAAGAAAGTACGGAATCTGCAGAATTTGCTTCCGTGAATTAGCTTACAAGGGTCAGATCCCAGGAGTTAAGAAGGCATCTTGGTAAGATAAAAAGATAATCACAAAACAGTGATTTATCACAGTGGTTTGCCACTATTACCTTGATATAATGCATAACATAGTAATACGGCTTTCTGCCGTATGCTATAAATGCATGGAACAATTGACGTAGTCCCGATAAGGGAAACCAGTGAATTATTTAAGGAGGAACATTTAAAATGACAGATCCAATTGCAGATATGCTTACAAGAATTCGTAACGCAAACACAGCAAAGCACGACACAGTTGATATCCCATCTTCAAAGATGAAGCTTTCTATAGCTAAGATTCTTTTAGATGAAGGTTATATCAAGTCTTATGAGCTTGTTGAGAATGGTAATTTCAACGATATCCGTGTTACATTAAAGTACGGTGCTGATAAGAATGAAAAGATTATTTCAGGACTCCAGAGAATATCTAAGCCAGGTCTTAGAGTTTATGCTAGCAAGGATGAACTTCCAAGAGTTCTCGGTGGTCTTGGTGTTGCTATTATCTCAACAAACAAAGGTGTTGTAACAGATAAGGAAGCTAGAAAGCTGGGCGTTGGTGGAGAAGTTCTCTGCTTCGTTTGGTAATTTATAATAGATACTCACTCACAAAGAAAACATGTTCCTATTTTAAAGTGTTTTCTTAATCAAAATTAGGAGGTGCACGGCATGTCACGTATAGGAAGAATGCCTATCGCTGTCCCAGCAGGTGTTACTGTTGAGATCGCAGAAAATAACAAAGTGACTGTAAAGGGTCCTAAGGGTACACTTGAAAGAGTTTTACCTGCAGAAATGGACATTAAGATGGAAGGTTCAGAAATCGTTGTTTCTAGACCTAACGACTTAAAGAAGATGAAGTCATTACACGGATTAACAAGAACATTAATCCATAACATGATAATCGGTGTTACAGATGGTTATGAGAAGAAGCTTGAAATCAACGGTGTTGGTTACAGAGCTCAGAAACAGGGTAAGAAGCTTGTATTAGCTTTAGGTTACTCTCATCCAGTTGAAATGGAAGATCCAGAAGGCATCGAAACAGTTGTTGATGGAACTAACGTTATCATCGTAAAGGGTATTAGTAAAGAAAAAGTTGGCCAGTACGCAGCTGAAATCAGAGCTAAGAGAGCTCCAGAGCCATATAAGGGCAAGGGTATCAAGTATTCTGATGAAGTTATTAGACGTAAGGTTGGTAAGACTGGTAAGAAATAATTAAAGGAGTGAATACAAAATGGTTAGTAAGAAGTCAAGAACAGTAGTTCGTGAAAATAAGCACAGAAAATTACGTAATCGTTTCAGCGGTACTGCAGAAAGACCACGTTTAGCTGTATTTAGAAGCAATAATCATATGTACGCTCAGATTATTGACGACACAGTTGGTAAGACACTTGTTTCTGCTTCAACACTTGATAAGGATGTAAAGGCAGAACTTGAAAAGACTAATAACGTTGAAGCTGCTACAGTAGTTGGTACAGTAGTTGCTAAGAAGGCATTAGAAAAAGGTATTACAACTGTCGTTTATGATAGAGGCGGATTTGTATATGAAGGAAAAGTAAAGGCATTAGCAGAGGCAGCAAGAGAAGCTGGCCTTGAATTCTAAGCGGAAGGGAGAAACAAACAGTATGAAACGTACAATAATTGATGCTAGCAATTTAGAGTTAAGAGATAATGTAGTATCAATCAAGCGTGTAACAAAGGTTGTAAAGGGTGGACGTAACATGCGTTTTGCAGCTTTAGTTGTTGTTGGTGATGGCAACGGACATGTTGGCGCTGGTGTTGGTAAGGCAGCTGAAGTTCCTGAAGCTATCCGCAAGGGAAAAGAAGATGCTATGAAACATTTAGTAGAAGTTCCTATGGATGCAAACTGCTCAGTTCCACATGACTTCACAGGAAAGTTCGGAGGAGCAACAGTTCTTCTTAAGAAGGCTCCAGAAGGTACAGGTATTATCGCAGGTGGTCCAGCCCGTTCAGTACTTGAACTTGCAGGAATTAAGAACATCCGTACAAAGTCACTTGGTTCTAATAACAAGCAGAATGCTGTATTAGCAACAATAGAAGGTCTTAAGTCTATGAAGACTCCAGAAGAAGTTGCAAGACTTCGTGGAAAGTCTGTTAGCGAGATCCTTGGCTAATTAACAAATAAACATTGATATAGTCGTTAATCGACAGATGGAGGTTAAAATGGCTGATAAGAAGTTAAGAATAACTTTAGTTAAGTCTCCAATCAGTGCTGTTCCTAAGCATAGAAGAACTGTTGAAGCTATGGGTCTTACAAAGATGCATAAGACAGTTGAACTTCCAGATAATGCTGCAACAAGAGGACAGATTCAGCAGATTGGTTATATGTTAAAGGTAGAAGAAATCTAATTTAATAATTCAGATAAGGAGGTGCAATAATGGATTTATCTAATTTAAGCCCAGCAGAGGGTTCAGTAATGAGCGATAATTTCAGAAGAGGCCGTGGACATGGTTCAGGAAATGGCAAGACAGCTGGTAAAGGTCATAAGGGACAGAAGGCTCGTTCAGGAGCACCAAGACCAGGTTTTGAAGGTGGTCAGATGCCATTATATAGAAGAATTCCTAAGAGAGGTTTCACAAACAGAAACCGTAGAGAATTCGTAGCTATCAACATCAGCACATTAGAAAGATTTGATAATGGTGCAGAAGTAACAGTTGATACATTAATCGAATCAGGTATCGTTAAGAATCCTAAGGATGGTATCAAGATTCTTGGTAATGGCGAACTCACAAAGAAACTCAATGTTAAGGCTAACGCATTTAGTGCTTCAGCACAGGAAAAGATCGAAGCTCTTGGTGGTTCTTGCGAGGTGATCTAATATGTTAAAGACACTTGTAGGCGCTTTTAAAAACAAAGACATAAGAAAAAAGATTTTATATACTCTTATGATTCTTGTTATTGTCAGAGTGGGAAGTTTACTTCCTATTCCAGGAGTAGATACAGAGTATTTCAGTAGCTTACTTAGTGGAATTAATACTGGTGATTTGAGCTATCTTAGCGCATTTACAGGAGGTTCATTCGAAAGAATGTCCCTCTTTGCGTTAAGTATAACGCCATATATTACTTCATCTATCATCATGCAGCTCCTTGCTATTGCGATTCCTAAGTTAGAGGAAATGCAAAAGGAAGGCGAAGATGGTAGAAAGAAGATTGCAGCAATTACTAGATATGTAACCATAGCTCTTGCTCTTATCGAGAGTATAGCAATGTCTGTTGGTTTTGGTAGATCTGGTCTTATTAAGGGATACCAGGGCTTTAGTACATTGCATTATATTGTAAGTATCATAGTAGTAGTTGCAGCACTTACAGCAGGTTCTGCAATGCTTATGTGGCTTGGTGAAAGAATTACTGAGAATGGTGTTGGTAACGGTATTTCAATCGTTCTTCTTATTAACATCATATCAGGTATGCCAAGCGATTTTGCTACATTGTATAGCACATTTGTTGCACCTAGAACTATTGCAAAGGGTGTATTAGCAGCCGCAATTATTATTGCAATTCTTGTAGTAATGGTTGTTCTGGTATGCTTTTTACAGGATGGAGAGAGAAGAATTCCTGTTCAATATTCACAGAAGGTTAGTGGTAGAAAGTCTTTCGGCGGACAGTCTACTAACATTCCTTTAAAGGTTAATACAGCAGGTGTTATGCCAGTTATTTTTGCATCATCACTTATGCAGTTCCCTGTAATTATTGCACAGTTATTCGGAAAGTCATACGAATGGACAAGATATTTAAGCTCTTCATACTGGTGCAGAGTATCAGCACCTAAGTATTCGTTAGGTTTAATATTATACATAGTATTACTTATAATATTTGCCTACTTCTACACATCAATCACATTTAATCCGATTGAGGTTGCTGATAATCTTAAGAAGGCTGGTGGAGTTATCCCAGGTATAACACCTGGTAAGTCAACTAGTGATTATCTTAATAATATACTTAACTACATTGTATTCGTCGGTGCAGTTGGATTACTCATCGTTGCATTAATACCAATTATGTGTACAGGATTCTTTAATGCAAGCGTTTCATTTGGTGGTACATCTGTCATCATCATCGTTGGTGTAGTACTTGAAACATTAAAGCAGATTGAATCTCAGATGGTTAATCGTTATTATAAAGGATTCTTAAGCGAATAAGCTTATTAGTATTTAGAGGACTTGCCTGACAGTAATGTTGGGCGAGTCATTTGTGTATAAAAAGCAAATGAAAGTTAATGAGGTAGACATATGAAGATTATTATGTTAGGAGCTCCAGGAGCTGGTAAGGGAACACAGGCAAAGAAAATCGCTGAGAAGTATTCAATTCCTCACATCTCAACAGGAGATATTTTCAGAGCTAATATTAAGAATAATACAGAGCTTGGTCAGAAAGCTAAGACATATATGGATAAGGGAGAACTTGTACCAGATGAATTAGTTGTAGATCTTATCATGGACAGATTCAAGGAATCTGACTGCGCTAATGGATATGTATTAGATGGTTTCCCAAGAACAATTCCTCAGGCAGAGGCACTTGATAAGGCACTTGCTGCTAATAATGAAGCTGTAGATTTCGCTATAAATGTAGAAGTTCCAGATGAAAATATTATTAACAGAATGTCTGGAAGAAGAGCATGTGTAGGTTGTGGTGCTACATACCATATCCAGTTTAATGCACCTAAGGTAGAAGGTGTATGTGATACATGTGGAGAAAAGCTCATATTAAGAGATGATGATAAGCCAGAAACTGTTAAGAACAGATTATCTGTATATCATGAGCAGACTCAGCCATTGATTGATTACTATTCAAAGAAGGGTGTATTAGCAGAGGTTGATGGTACACAGGCAATGGATGATGTATTCAATGCAATTGTAAATGTTTTAGGAAAGTAGGCTGGTTATGTCTGTAACAGTTAAGTCAAAGCACGAAATAGAATTAATGAGAGAAGCTGGCAGGATACTTGGAACAGTTCTTAAGGAACTTGAAAAGGAATGTAAACCAGGTGTGACAACATATCACATTAACAAAATCGGCGATGAGATGATAAAAAGCTACGGATGTATACCATCATTTTATGGATATCAGGGATATCCAGCCTCTATATGTGTATCAGTAAATGAAGAGATAGTACATGGTATTCCATCAAAGGCAAGAGTGCTTAAGGATGGAGACATAGTAAGTCTTGATGCTGGTGTTATATATAAGGGGTATCATTCAGATGCTGCAAGAACTTATGGCGTAGGCAATATAAGCGATAAAGCAGCAAAACTGATTGAAGTGACAAGGCAGAGTTTCTTTGAAGGAATAAAGTTTGCCAAAGAAGGCTGTCACTTATATGAAATCTCCAATGCAATTGCAGATTATAATGAGTCATTCGGATATGGCGTTATAAGAGAACTTGTAGGTCATGGTATCGGAACACAGCTTCACGAGGAACCAGAAATACCTAACTTCAGACAGCAGCGAAGAGGCATGAAGTTATATGAAGGTATGACGCTTGCCATAGAGCCTATGGTTAGTGCAGGTGACTACAGAGTGAAGTGGATGGATGATGACTGGACTGCATCAACTATAGATAATTCGTTGTCAGCCCACTATGAAAACACAGTGTTAGTAACTAAAAACGGACCGGAGATATTATCACTGGCAGAGTAGAAGCATGTATTACAGCAGACTCGTAGGATAAAGCAAGTCAATGTATAAAATGACAATTGTTACAGGATACTGGTTATAGGGAGGGTACAGCTTGAATAAATATATAGGATGTTTTGCCACATCTATAGCAGGACATGATCATAATAACATATATGTTATTATTGATGCAGATGATGAGTATGTATATCTTGTGGATGGAAAAATAAGAAAAGTAAATAATCCAAAAAAGAAAAAGCTAAAACATGTTCAGTTAATTAAAAGAACTGACGATACAATAACAGGCAGGATTAATAATAATGTTGCATTGTCGAATGAAGATATTAAATATGCAATTAAAAATATTCAGTAATTATGCTGGATATAAATATTTGTCATATAACATAACAATGTAAATCAGAGATTAATTAAGGAGGCAGTTAAATGTCAAAGGCAGACGTTATAGAAATCGAGGGAAAAGTTGTTGAGAAGTTACCAAATGCATTCTTTAAGGTTGAACTTGAGAATGGACATCAGATTCTTGCAACAATAAGTGGAAAGTTAAGAATGAACTTCATTAGAATTCTTCCAGGAGATAAAGTTACTATAGAGCTTTCTCCATATGATCTTACTAAAGGAAGAATTATCTGGAGAGATAAGTAAAATCTTTTAAAAAGTATCTAAAAAATATTGTAAATTTTGTGCAATATTTTTTAGAGAAAATTGAAAGTTTTTCTTGCATTTAAAAATATGGCTATGATATAATAGCTAACGAACTTGTCTGAAAGGAGGCTTTTGCAGTGAAGGTTAGATCATCAGTTAAACCAATTTGTGAAAAATGCAAAGTCATTAAGAGAAAGGGTAGAATCATGATCATATGTGAAAACCCTAAGCACAAGCAGAGACAGGGTTAATCCTTTTGGAGAGAAGTAGGAATACTTCTCATGTTTGTGCGTTATGGTGTCAATATCACTAGTTGATGTCATAACATATTGTAGGTTTGTACTGTTACTCACTATAACAGACAAATTAAGTAGTTTTGCGGCTGCAGTGATGAATCACCCGGCTAAGTTGTAAGGTGGTCATTGCTATTTTATAAATTATCGTAGCAGTTATGGCAGCGCACACATTTCAGACGGCAGGAAACTGGCGGGCTGCGTATGTATACAGCTACACAGAATTGATTAATAACATATATATTTGATTAACGGAGGTTAAAGAACACATGGCTCGTATTTCAGGTGTAGACTTACCAAGAGAAAAACGTATCGAAATCGGACTTACTTATGTTTATGGTATTGGACGAGTTAGAGCAACTAAGATCCTTGCAGAGGCTGGTGTTAATCCAGATACACGTGTTAAGGACTTAACAGATGAAGAAGTTGCTAAGATCGCTAAGGTTATAGATGCTGATCCAGAACATTTAGTAGAAGGTGACTTAAGAAGAGAAGTTGCCATGAACATCAAGAGATTAAAGGAAATCGGATGCTACAGAGGAATCCGTCATAGAAAGGGTCTCCCAGTTAGAGGTCAGAAGACTAAGACTAATGCAAGAACTTGCAAGGGACCTAAGAAGACAGTAGCAAATAAGAAGAAATAATTGTTAAACTCACAGGAGGTTATTTATCATGGCTCAGAAAGTTACAAAAAAAGTGACAAAGAAGCGTGTTAAGAAGAACGTTGAAAGAGGACAGGCACATATTCAGTCATCTTTCAATAATACAATAGTTACTTTAACAGATGCAGAAGGTAATGCTTTATCATGGGCATCTGCAGGTGGACTCGGATTCAGAGGATCTAAGAAGTCTACTCCATATGCAGCACAGATGGCAGCTGAAACAGCTACAAAGGCTGCTTTAATTCACGGATTAAAGTCTGTAGACGTTATGGTTAAGGGACCAGGTTCAGGTAGAGAGGCAGCTATTCGTGCACTTTCAGCTTGTGGTCTCGAAGTTACAAGTATCAAGGATGTTACACCAGTTCCACATAACGGTTGTCGTCCACCAAAGCGTAGAAGAGTTTAATTTAGGGAGGTAAGATTACAATGGCAGTTAATAGAACACCTGTGCTCAAGAGATGCAGATCTCTTGATTTAGATCCTTTATATTTAGGAATAGATAAAAAGTCTAACAGAAAGGCTAAGAATGCTGGTAGAAAGATTAGCGAGTATGGTATGCAGCTTCGCGAAAAGCAGAAGGCTAAGTTTATCTACGGCGTATTAGAGAAGCCTTTCCTTAATTACTATAAGAAGGCTGAGAAGCAGAAGGGTATGACTGGTGAAAACCTTATGGTTACTCTTGAACTCAGACTTGATAATGTTATCTTCAGATTAGGTTTTGCAAGAACAAGAAAAGAAGCAAGACAGATCGTAGATCACAAGCATGTACTTGTTAACGGCAAGCGCGTAAACATCCCATCATACTTAGTTAAGGCTGGAGATGTTATTGAAATCAGAGAAAAGTCAAAGTCTTGTGCAAGATATAAGGAAGTACTTGAAGCTACTAACGGAAGATTAGTTCCAGAGTGGTTAGAGTCAGACAGAGAGGCTCTTAAGGGTACAGTTAAGTCTTTACCTACAAGAGAAGCAATTGATGTTCCTGTAAATGAGATGCTTATCGTCGAGTTATATTCTAAGTAATCCATTAATAAGATTTTTGGACGCTGCATTTTACATGTTGTATGTGAATACAGTCGTTTGTTTAAGACAACAGAATGCTGTATATATGCGTTCTGTTGTCTTATGGATAGAAGGAATAAACTTATTAAAACCCATAAAAGGAGGGGCTATACATGGTTGATGCAGATTTTAATTTCAAGATGCCAAAGATTGAGATGACTGAACAGTCAGAAGATGGAAAGTATGGAAGATTTGTCGTTGAACCTCTCGAAAGAGGTTATGGACTTACGCTTGGTAATTCTTTGAGAAGAATTATGCTTTCATCATTAGTTGGTACAGCAGTAAGCAGTATCAAGATTGATGGTGTACTTCATGAATTCAGCTCAATTCCTGGTGTTAAGGAAGATGTTACTGAGATAGTGATGAACATCAAGCAGTTATCAATCAAGAACAATGGTAATTCCGTTGAGCCTAAGGAAGCACATATCGATTTCGTGGGCGAGGGTGTAGTAAGAGCATCTGATATTCAGGTTGATCCTGATATAGAAATTATTAACCCAGATCTTGTTATAGCACATCTTAACAGTGCTGATAGCAAGTTAGTTATGGAACTTACAATTACTAACGGACGTGGTTATGTAAGTTCAGAGAAGAATAAGAAGGAAGACCAGCCAGTTGGCGTTATCGCAGTAGATTCTATCTACACTCCTGTAGAAAGAGTAAATATGGCTGTTCAGAATACACGAGTTGGTCAGGATACAGATTTTGACAAACTTACACTTGATATATTCACTAACGGAACAACAGCTCCAGATGAGGCTTTAAGCCTTGCAGCTAAGGTTCTTAGTGAACATCTTAAAGGATTCATCAATCTTTCAGAAAATGCTGCTAATGCAGAAATTATGGCAGAACAGCCAGTTGATGAATCAACAAAGGCTCTTTCAATGAGCATTGAAGACCTTGAATTATCAGTTCGTTCATCTAATTGTCTTAGAAGAGCAGGTATCAATACAGTTGAAGAACTCTGCAACAAGACTCCAGATGATATGATAAAGGTTAGAAATCTTGGTAAGAAGTCATTAGATGAGGTTCTTTTAAAGCTTAAGCAGTTAAATCTTCATCTTAGATCAAGCGAAGATTAATATATAGAAACAATTAAAGCGTAATATTAGAATTTGTAGAAAAACATTTATACAGTAAGACCATATGCGCATGTATAAACGTTACAAATGGAGGTTAAATCAATGGCAAAGTATAGAAAGCTTGGTAGAACATCAAGCCAGAGAAAGGCTTTATTAAGAAGCCAGGTAACAGCTTTAATCGAGAATGGTAAGATTGTTACAACAGAAGCAAGAGCTAAGGAAGTTCGTAAGCAGGCAGAAAAGCTTATCACACTTGCAGTTAAGGAAAAGGACAACTACGAAACAGTTACAGTATCTGCTAAGGTTGCAAAGAAGGATGCTGAAGGTAAGAGAGTTAAGGAAGTTGTAGATGGCAAGAAGGTTACTGTATATGAAACAGTAGAAAAGGAAATCAAGAAGGATCTTCCTTCAAAGCTTCATGCTAGAAAGCAGATGGACAAGGTTCTTTACAAGGTAACTGAGGTTCCTGCAGATGCTGCTGGAAAGAAGAAGAACACAAAGACTGTTGACCTTACAAACAAGTTATTCGACGAAATCGCTCCAAAGTATGCTGATCGTAAGGGTGGCTATACAAGAATCGTTAAGATTGGCTTAAGAAAAGGTGATGCAGCAATGGAAGTACTTCTTGAATTAGTTTAATCAAGTGCTTTTAAGGCGGGTAAGAAGTAATTCTTATCCGCTGTTTTGTTATATAAAGATATTGTATGGATTAATAGAATGTATGAATTAACAGAATGTATGAATCAGGAATTGGAGAAAATAGTGGGAATAGTACAAGCTAAGGATTTAACATTTGAATATATAAGACGTGATGAAGAAGGAAACGTTGAAGGCATTACAACAGCAGTTGACAACGTTAATATAGATATCAAAGCAGGAGATTTTGTGGCAGTATTAGGACATAATGGTTCTGGTAAATCAACATTTGCAAAGCATCTTAATGCACTTGTTATGCCAACAGAGGGCACTGTATATGTGGATGGAATGGATACAAAGGATGCGGATAATACACTTAAGGTCAGACAGACTGCTGGCATGGTATTTCAGAATCCGGACAACCAGATAGTAGGTACACTTGTAGATGAGGAGGTAGGTTTCGGTCCAGAAAATATAGGTGTTCCAACAGAGGAAATCTGGGAAAGAGTAGAAAAGAGCCTTAAAGCAGTAGGTATGTATAAGTTCAGGAATGCATCGCCTAACAAGCTGTCAGGTGGTCAGAAGCAGAGGGTAGCTATAGCTGGAATAGTTGCTATGAAACCTAAGTGCATAGTGCTTGATGAGCCAACAGCCATGCTTGATCCTCTTGGAAGAAAAGAAGTAATACATGTTCTGCACGAGCTCAATAAAAAAGAAGGTGTAACCATAATTCTTATAACACATTATATGGAAGAGGTTATAGATGCAGACCATGTTTTTGTTATGGATAATGGAAAGGTTGTTATGGAAGGAACACCTAGACAGATATTTTCGCAGGTTGATAAACTAAAGGAATTAAGACTTGATGTTCCACAGGTAACTGAGCTTGCATATGAATTAAAAAAAGAGGGACTTCCTGTTAAAGATGGTATTATAAGAAACGAAGAGCTTGTTGAAGAGATAAAAAGACTCGATTTATTAAAGACAGATAAATGATGAAACATCTGACGAATATAGGTTGGTGGTTATTACTGTTTGATTTTAGGTAGATTTAAACATATTTAGTTAGATAATAAATTCAAGTGGCGTGACTGTATTATATACAGCATACACACAGAAATGAGGAAGTAGAATGTCAATAATAGTTGATAAAATTAGCCATGTATATGAGGCGGGAACAGGCTTTGAAAGAAAAGCTCTGGACAATGTATCATTTGCAATAGAGGATGGAGAGTTTATAGGTCTTATAGGACATACCGGCTCAGGTAAATCGACATTGATTCAGCATCTGAACGGCCTTTTAAAGGCTACATCAGGACATATATATTACAATGGTAAGGATATATATGAAGCAGGGTATGATATGCGTGAATTAAGAAAAAATGTTGGGCTGGTATTCCAGTATCCAGAGCATCAGTTATTCGAAACAGATATATTTAAGGATGTATGCTTTGGACCTAAGAATCTGGGCTTATCCAGACAGGAATATGAGATAAGGGCTTTCGAAAGCCTGAAACAGGTGGGATTGGACGAAAATCTGTATTATCAGTCTCCATTTGACTTATCAGGCGGTCAGAAAAGAAGAGTTGCAATAGCAGGCGTACTTGCCATGAAACCACAGGTGCTTATACTTGATGAACCAACGGCAGGACTGGATCCAAAGGGCAGAGATGACATTCTTGAATGTATAAAGCAACTGAGGGAGGAAACTGGAATTACAGTAATTCTGGTTTCACATAGTATGGAAGATGTTGCAAGATATGTAAGCAGAATCATGGTTATGGATGATGGGGTGCTTAAATATGATGATACACCAAGGAATGTGTTTGCACATCATAAAGAGCTTGAACATATAGGACTTGCAGCTCCACAGGTTACTTATATTATGAATGACCTTATTGCGGCTGGGATAGATGTTAATCCTGATGCGATTACAGTTGAAGAAGCAAGGGATAATATATTGAAGCATTTTAATGTTATTAATAACAGATAAACAGATACAAGCATAACCTGTATAATGTACAGGAGTGAAATGTAGAAAATGTGCACATGCACAGGATTGGAAAGATATGATTAAAGATATAACAATAGGACAATATTATCAGGCAGAATCAATTATTCACAGACTTGACCCAAGAGTAAAGCTTATGGGTACATTAGTTTTTATAATTTCGTTATTTTTAGGAATGAATATATGGATATATGCATTTGTAACAGTTGCACTTGCAGCGGTTATAGCTATATCAAAGATACCTCTTAAATTCATGGTAAGAGGACTTAAGTCAATAGTAATTCTTATTATAATCAGTGCAGTATTTAACCTGTTTTTAACACCGGGCGAAACACTTATCCAGATATGGAAACTGACGATAACATACGAAGGACTTAAGACCGCTATATTTATGGTCGTACGTCTTGTGTACCTTATATTAGGCACATCACTTATGACCCTGACAACAACACCTAATAATCTGACTGACGGCCTTGAAAAGGGCTTAGGATTTCTTAAATATATAAAAGTGCCAGTACATGAGATAGCAATGATGATGTCAATAGCATTAAGATTTATTCCTATTCTTGTGGAAGAAACGGACAAAATAATGAAAGCGCAGATGGCAAGAGGCGCAGATTTTGAAAATGGAAATATTATAAAAAGAGCTAAAGCTATGGTGCCGATTCTTGTTCCGCTTTTTGTTTCAGCATTCAGAAGGGCAAATGAGCTTGCTATGGCGATGGAAGCAAGATGCTACCATGGTTCAGAGGGCAGGACCAAAATGAAGCCGCTTAAGTATGCTAAAAGGGATAAGATAGCATATTTGTGTATGTTTGCATACCTTGGAGTGTTAATTCTTATTAAAATATTTGTTTAATAGTTTGTTTTATCATTTATACAAGCAGGATGTATTAATAGATGTTAGAAATCGCTTAGAATTAACCTCAACAGCATATCAACGGAATTAAGGATGCGTATTAATAAGTGCTGGAAATCGCTTTAGACATTCATATAATGTTATAGCAGAAATGAGGATTAGAATGAGAAGAATAAGGCTGAGGGTAGCATATGACGGAACGAATTATTCAGGCTGGCAGATACAGCCATCTGCCATAACTATAGAGAAGGTCTTAGATGACGCAATACATCAGCTTACAGGAGAACATATACATGTAATAGGTGCAAGCCGTACAGATGCCGGTGTTCATGCTATGGGAAATGTAGCAGTGTTCGATACAGCTTCAAGTATACCGGCAGACAGATTCACGTATGCACTTAACAGGTACCTTCCTGATGATGTTATTGTGCAGGAATCCGATGAAGTTAATGCAGACTTTCATCCAAGACATTGTGACACAAAGAAAACATATTGCTACAGGATATTAAATACCGAATTCGGAATACCACAGAAAAGAAATTATACCTGGAATGTAGCGGGTAATATAGATATAGACAGAATGAAGAAGGCTGCCAGCTATCTTATAGGCGAGCATGACTTTAAGAGCTTCTGCTGTGTCAGAACGCAGGCCGAATCAACAGTAAGAACGGTATATTCACTTGATGTAGACAAAAAGGATGAGGAAATACATATAACAATAACCGGTAATGGCTTCCTTTATAATATGGTCAGGATAATAGCTGGAACACTCATACAGGTTGGAAAGGGCAGATTCGAACCAGAATATGTCCAATATATGCTTGACGCCCATGATAGGACACAGGCAGGCCAGACGGCACCACCACAGGGCTTGACACTTATGAAGATAGATTATCTGGATGAAGAAGGCTGATAAGGAGACATATTTAGCATATAGAATAAAGAAAGTGTTGGAGTATGTATTAAGCATTCGAGGAATAAATAAACATAATTAGCAGCTAGAAAAGAAAGTATAAAGGAAAGTGTTAGATTATGTATTAAGCGATTTAATGAAAAATAGACGTAATCAGTATATAGAAAAAGTAAATGGTTTAGAAGCAGAAATAAATAGTTATTTAATGTGGATACGATAACCTTATGTGTGAATAAAAGAAACCCCCAATAGATAGGCTGTGGATAACCAGTTGAAATTACAGGCTAAAATTATACAATAAAAATAGATTTTATCATTGACACACGCGGTTCAGTGTTATATAATTCTTAAATGTGGCGTGATAAGTGCGCCTTGTTTGGTTAATTCGAATTAGGTGTTTCACCATATGCCCCGGAGAAGCATTTAATATATATTAACATTAATTATATTCAGAACAATTAATTATGCATTTAAGCAATATTTAGGAGGAAAACTAATGAGTACTTATATGGCTAGTGCATCTAACATCGAAAGAAAATGGTATGTTGTAGATGCTGCAGATTATACATTAGGTCGTTTAGCATCACAGGTTGCTGCTGTATTAAGAGGTAAGAACAAGCCTACTTATACACCATTCCTTGACTGTGGTGATAATGTTATCGTAATCAACGCTTCTAAGGTTAAGGTTACAGGTAAGAAGTTAGATCAGAAGGTTTACTACAATCACTCAGAGTATGTTGGTGGTATGAAAGAAACAACTCTTAAGGAAATGATGGAAAAGCATCCTGAAAGAGTTATCGAACTTGCTGTTAAGGGTATGCTTCCAAAGGGACCTTTAGGAAGACAGATGTACACAAAGCTTCACGTATATGCTGGTCCAGATCATGAACAGGCAGCTCAGAAGCCAGAAGTTTTAAAGTTTTAGTTAAAGGACATATCATAAGGAGGAATTAACAGTGGCTAAGAAAGCAAACGGAAAGTTCTACGGAACAGGTAGAAGAAAAAGCAGTATTGCTAGAGTATATTTAGTACCAGGTAATGGTAATATTACAATAAATAAGAGATCACTTGATGAGTATTTCGGTCTTGAAACACTTAAGGTTGTAGTTAAGCAGCCATTAGTACTTACAGAAACAGCTGATAAGTATGATGTAATCGTTAACGTACACGGTGGCGGATACACAGGTCAGGCTGGTGCTATCAGACACGGTATCTCAAGAGCTCTTCTTCAGGTTGATTCAGACGAATATCGTCCATCACTTAAGAAGGCTGGTTTCTTAACAAGAGATCCAAGAATGAAGGAAAGAAAGAAGTACGGTTTAAAGGCAGCTCGTCGTGCTCCTCAGTTCTCAAAGAGATAATCTTTCGGAAACGAAGATATCAAGAAAAGCCCATTTTTCAAGGGTTACAGAAGTTGTGGAACGCTGTCAGATGTGCTGGAATTTACATCGAATGCAACACATATGCAGCAGGTATGCAACAAAGATATTGATATGTATAGGACATTTTTCAGTAGAGATACTGGGGAATGTCCTTTTTTGCGCGTTTCTACAAGCGGTGCAACAGACAGTAAATAGGCCACGATGATGCTTGCTTTACAAATTGCTTATAAGGAATTGGAGCGTAGACAGACTAAGGAATTAAATGAAAAGCGTTCAGAACTTCAATCGGTAAGACAGGAGATTGCAAGCATGACGGTCAAAGCAAATGAAGCAGCAGAATTGCTTGATAAGGTCAATGCTTTTGTATCATCATTCAGATTATTTGCACCGACAATAGAAGAATATGCTAATCATGTTGAAGCAGATAAGATTATAGAAGCAGGAAACTCATATAGGGGAATTCTGTATGAGATAGGAAAACTGTTGGAGACATTTAAGGAACTAATAAAAGAAGGATTATGCTGGTTTCCAAGGCTTATGAGGTGGAAAACTTCTAAGGGTGAAGTAGCCCCGGTATTCATAGAGAAAAGCAATGGATATTCATATTCGGTGTATGGATATATGAATGTGGAGGCTAGGGAATATTATAGCAAAGAGTCAATTCAATGGGAGATTATGGCAGATAAACGTACTGGTACTGTTGAGCAGATGGATGCTAATGTTGAGGCAATGGCAAGAGAATTACAGGAGATATTGAGGATAGGAGCGGAGCAGAAGAGATTGTGGGAGGTGTATGGGGGAGATAAAAATATTTAAGATGTTAAAAAATGCAATAACTTTAAATAAAACAGACATTTTTAAATAACATATTTCGGACATAAAAATTGATAGTAAAAAGAAAAAAATTACTGTATAATTATTATGGTTGAGTCTACGAGGAGGAAATCATCATGAATCCAATGATTAAGTATAGAGGTGGTAAATCGAAAGAAATATCACATTTTATTAGTAATATGCCAGAGAATTACAATAGATATATTGAACCTTTTTTTGGTGGTGGTGCTTTATATTTTTATTTAGAACCACAGAATGCAATAATAAATGATGTTAACACGAAATTATATTCATTTTATAAACAAATGCAGGAAGAGTATCCTAGTGTAAGAAAGCAGCTAGATGAGCTTCAAATGGTATATGAGCAAAATCAAAAAGAGTATGAGGAATTGAAAAAGAAACATCCAGAAGAAAGAGTGGAAAACAAAAATGAAGCATTATATTATAAGATTAGAGATATGTTTAATCATAAGATAGAGAGTGAATATTTGGAGGCTGTAGTTTATTTCTTTATTAACAAGACTGCATATTCAGGTATGATTAGATACAATGCAAAAGGCGAGTATAATGTTCCGTTTGGAAGATATAAAAATCTAAATACAAAATTAATTACGGATAAGCATTATGAATTGTTAAAAAGAACAGAGATTTATAATTATGACTATTCAGAAATATTCAATATGGCAGGAAACAATGATTTTATATTTTTGGATCCGCCATATGACTGCGTATTTAGTGATTATGGTAATGAAGCATATAGAGACGGATTTGGGGAAGATGAGCACAGAAGATTGGCAAATGACTTTGCAAATCTTTCGTGTAAATCAATGCTAGTAATTGGAAAAACAGCATTAACAGAGGAATTATATGGGAAATACATTGTTGAAGAATATGATAAATCATATGCTGTAAATATAAGAAATAGGTTTAAAGCGGATGCAAAACATATAATTGTTACGAACTATTAGAGGAGGTAGAAAAAGTGGCATATTTAAAAAGTAAAACATTATTTTTTACAACATCTCCAAGAACACCTTTAAAAATGATTCCAGAAATACAAGTGCTATATAATAACTTTGAAGGTAAAAAATGGAATACAAAAACACAAGTTGAGTTTATTAAAAAGCTTGCTGAGGGGAATGACTTTGATGGTAAAGGCTCAGAAAAAGATTTGGCTTTTAGTGCAAGAGATAGAATTAATAGAGCACCAAAAGCTTTAGGATTTGTAGATTTAAAGCCACATATTAATCTTACAGAAGCGGGTGAAAATTTTATAAGTGGGAAACGTACAGAAGAGGTATTACTCAGGCAGTTGCTGAAATTTCAATTACCTTCACCTTATCATAGGGAACCAGAGGAATTTAAGGAAATATTTTGCGTAAAACCATATCTTGAGATTTTTAGGTTAATATATGAATTGGGTACGATAAGTTTTGATGAATTAATGATATTTGGAATGCAATTAACCCACTATAATAAATTTGACAGTATTGTAGCTGAGATAAAAACTTTTAGACGTATGAAACTTTATGCTAAGTTAAGCTATAAAGCATTTAGAGGGAATTACCTAAAAGAACAAGTAGAAAAAATCTATGCAGATGATATTAATGATGGGAATACTAAGACCAGAGAATCAAGAGATAAATCAATAGATAAGTTTGTAACAACAAAGTCACGAAACCTTAGAGATTATGCAGATGCTTGCTTTAGGTATTTAAGAGCAACAGGTATGGTTGAAATATCTCAGAGGGGACATTCAATATCAATTATGCCGGAAAAACGTAAAGAAGTTGAGTTTTTCTTATCGATGGTTGATAGAAAACCAATATATATAGATGATGAGAAGAATTATAAAAAGTATTTATTTGATGGTTCAGTTCCAGAATTATATAGTGATAATAGATTTAGATTAATAGAGCAGGTAAAAGAAGTAACAGGAAAGAGTGAGGCGTTAGAAGAACATACAACTAATGAATTAAAAGATATTCTTGAAAATGCTATAGCAAACAAGAAGAAGCAGATTATAAGTAAACAGATAACAGAACTTAAGGAATATAAAAATTATGCGGATGTAATGGATACATTTGATGACATAAAAAATAATGTGTTATATGATGCTCCATTAATGCTCGAGTGGAATACTTGGAGAGCAATGACAATGTTAGATGGAGGAGATATTAAAGCTAATTTAAAGCTTGATGATAAAGGACAACCAATGTCTACGGCTGCTGGAAATATGTCTGATATTGTATGTGATTATGGCGACTTTGGACTCGCTGTAGAGGTGACAATGCAGTCGGGACAAAAACAGTATGAAACAGAAGGTGAGCCTGTATCTAGACATCTAGCAAAGTTAAAGAAGGAGACAGGAAAGGATGCTTATTGTTTGTTTATAGCTCCTAAAGTTAATGAATCTTGTATTGCATATTTTTATGCATTACATACTATGAATATTGCTTTTTATGGAGGAAAGTCTGTTATTGTACCTTTGGAATTGGATGTATTTATTAATATGGTAGAACAGTCATATAATGCAGGTTATGTGCCTAATCCACAACAGGTAAAAAGTATATTTGAATATTCTTTAGAACAAGCTAAAAAGTCTGCTGACGAGAATGAATGGTACGCAAAAGTGAAAGAGAAGGCGTTGAATTGGTTGTAATAGGTATATTATTAATATATAAGCATAATTATATATTAGAGGTGATGTATAATTATGTATACTTATTATGTAAACGAAAGAAGGGTAAAAAGAATGAAATCATTTAGAATAAAGAATATAAAATCTTTTAAGGATTCAGGAGAAATAGAAATAAAACCAATAACTATATTTGTAGGGAAAAATAGCTGTGGAAAAAGCAGCTTGCTTCGATTTCCTATAGTATTAGCTCAAACAGTAACATCTAACACAGATAGTCCTATTAGATTTTATGGTAAAATGTTGGATTATGGAAATTATGAAGATGTAGTTTTTGGTGGAAAGAAAGAAAATATTGAATTTGCAATACATTATGATGTTAATATAAATGATTTGCAAGATGCAAGGTATAAAGTTGAAGAAAAAAAATCAATATGTAATGCTGAGAATGTAAAAGATACATGGATGACAGTTTGCATAGGAAAAAAAGATAATAAAATGTATGTTGATAAAACCGAATTATATGTTGAGAATATACTTATTAGTGGGTTTTATTATGAAGATAATTCTTATAAAGTTAAATTAAATGCGTTATATAATGAAGGTGAATTTTTAGAAGAAAAATATGAATTGCATTTAAAAAGTGTTGATTTTGATGCATTCTTTCCGGTATATGATTCGAAAGAAAGATTTTCAGCAATTGTTGAATTAGTTTATGATAAATCATCAGAATATGTAGATGAAAAGATAATGCAGGAGTTATACAATAAGCTATACAATAATGCAAATCCATTTGGCGAAGATGAGTATACAAAACAGGAAAAAAGTATTATGAGAATTAGTGCAGGATTTGATTATGCCTCCACATTAATGAGTCATATATATCAAAGGTTCCAAATTGAGTCAATCATTACAACATATATTGGACCATTTAGAGAAAATCCAGAAAGAGTATATAGAGATTCAGAAACTCAAAGTAGGGACGTTGGAGTTAAAGGAGAAAATGTTAGTACTCTATTGATTAGAGATTTTCATAAGAATAATAAATTGATAGAAGCAATTTCGAAATGGCTCAATAAAACTATGGGATATAATTTACAAATAAAAGATATGGGGAGTAATTTATTTCAAATTATGCTAGTTAACAGTGAGGGTGTAGAATCAAATATATTGGATGTTGGATTTGGTATTTCACAGGTTTTACCTATTGTGACACAAATAATTAGAAGCTCATTTTGGTCTCAAAAATATATTATGGGAAACGAGATTGATGAAGAAACTATTTATATTGAGCAGCCAGAGTTACATCTTCATCCTGCTGCTCAAGCAGATTTAGCTGACTTATTTGTTAATTGTGTTTTGGAAAGTAATAATGGAAAAAGAATTGTAATAGAAACACATAGTGAACATTTAATTAGAAAATTACAGGTATTAATAGCTGATAAAAATAATATGTTCACAAATGAAATGATAAAAATATATTATGTTGATAAAGATAAGCAAGGTATTGCACATGTGGAGGAAATGAAAATATTACCAAATGGAAAATTTCAAAAAAAATGGCCTTCTGGTTTCTTTGATAAGGCACATGAGTTGTCAATGGAATTACTTAAAAATTTATAAGATAATTAGGTGAAAATATGTACAAATTGAATTTAGGAGTGGGGTTTTCAATTTTCAAATTAGTGTATCTACCATATAATGATAAGACGTTTATTTTAGAGATTATAAAACAGCATAAACTTATTTTATCTGATAAAATTATTAATTATTATTTAGAAATGGCAGGAGAGGAAAATTCAGATATAGTTGAGTCATTTCTAGATGCACTTATTTATAATGATGAATCACACGTTTATTACAAAACAAACAGTGAAATTTCGGCAAAAGATGAACTTATTAGATTGGTAGAACAAAATCCGATGCGGGTATTGGTTGCAGAGGATGAGGAGTTCAAAGATTTTACAATAAATAAAATTAAATTAATAAGTAGTAAAGATATTGTTGAAAAGAAAGTTAATTCATTATTTAGATATTCGTTTCCAATTGTTAATTATTATGTTGATGTGGGAGAAAAGTGTGAAAGTTATGCTAGATGGTTTGGACATTTATTTGAAAATGAAAATGTGATACAAATTATAGACAAATATATTTTGACGAAAAAAGGAATTGATGTTTTAAAAAAATATTATTTTCCAGTAATACAAAATGATACAGCAGTTGAAATATATAGTGAATGCTTAGATGAGTATGATGAAAATATGATAATAAACATGTTTCAAGACATTTATTTTACACAGTGGAATATAAGTATTTATATTTGTACGGGTATGCATGATAGATATATTTTATTTGGAAAATATCAAATGTCAATAGGAGCAGGATTGGACTTTTTACATATTTCTGGTACTACTAAAAAGGCATGTATAATTAATATAACATACGGAGAAAAAAAGATACCATTGCCACGTGTAGATCATTTACTACTATGATTAATATTGGATTCAATTTTTGTTTGCAGTATTTGAAAAACTACTAAATTTGCAGTTGGGAGCAAATTTAGTAAATGTGAAATAAAAAAGTTTTGAAAATGGTTGTAATCAAGTCAATGATGATAATATGTAATCGATAAGAAGAATTTCAGCATTTGTTGTATAGTGTATTATATAAAAAAGAATTTTATAAGAGGAGAGTAATTTATGAAAAAGTGTCCTATATGTGGAAATTTGATAGGTATGTTTGATAATTCAACTGTCATAACTTTTAAAAATAAGAAATTTGAATTATGTAATACATGTTCGGAAAACAGAAGAAATCTTCATAATGATAATGAAAATGTCGTAAAAAGCAGTAAAGAATACTTTTTAAAATATAAAGTTAAAGAATATGCTGAGTCAGAGATTAGATTAGTTTTAAATCAATATATTCAAATTGCAGATAAAAAAATAAGTAATGAAATAGAAGAATTACCAACTTGTATTACGGATGAGGATATAGCAAAATAATAATAACTTCTGGATATAATTTTGAAGGACATAAAATAATAGAATATAAATCTATTCTTTCAGCCTCAGCTGTTATGGGAACGGGAATACTATCAGAAGTTTCAGCTAGCTTTTCTGATTTTCTAGGACAAGAATCAGATGATTTTCTGATAAAATTGAAAAAACTAAAAATATTGTGCTTGCAAAAATAAAACGACAAGCTGTTTTACATGAAGTAAATGCCATCATAGGAATAAAATATGATATATTTTCTATTGCTGCTAATATGATAGCGGTTTCTATTAGTGGTACAGGTGTTAATATTGAATAAAAACATAGTTGATTTTAATAATGTTAGCATACCCAAACAATTAATATACTTGCAGAAGAATATTAACTCCAATCCTCATCCATAGCATCAGCCAAATCCTGCAACTCATAATCAAGAGCCAATGCAGCATATTTAAGAGGCTCATCAATCGCAAGGTTATCAATAAGCCTTTGAGAGTTAGGTGTAGTATGGAGATTCTTTTCAGCTTCAGCACAGGATAAGAATAGAAGTGTATTATCAGCAAAAGCAATATCAATTCCGTTCTTGTATTGGTTATAGTAAGCAAAATGTATTTTCATAGTAGTAGTCCTTTCTTTGTTAAAGTAATGAGTAGTTCTGGGAATGTGTGGGCAGTTAACCGCATACAACACATATGCAACACTGTCATACACAAAGCCCCTATTTCTGGGCTTTTCTCGTTCTCAAAACGTTAACAAAGAAATAATATTTCAACAATCCAGTGCGTCTTACGACGTTTCAGAAAAGTGTATTACACCTCAGGACTTTTTGTCCTGGGGTGTTTTTTGTAAGAACTGTGGTACAATAAATAAAGAAGATTTTACATATAAAATATTATTGTCATCAGATTATCAGCAGGTAAATAAATGCCGGAAATTTCTTTATTTTATGGAATTCGAGTTACAATGTATTATGATGATCGTAATCCGCCGCATTTTCATGCAGAGTATAATTGAAATAAGGCAATTATTGAAATTGATACAGCTAGATGCATCAAGGGAGCTTTGCTATCAAGACAGTTAAAGTTGATTTTAGCGTGGTGTGTGTTACATCAAGATGAGTTGATGCAGAATTGGGAATTATCAAAAGATGGAAAGCCGTTAAATAGAATTAATCCACTTGTATAGGAGATGTTTGTCTATGTTTCCGAAGGTAGTTCAGGTAGTACCTATGAAAGACTACACAGTATATGTGTATTTTGAAGATGGAAAAATCGTATGTTATGATATGAAAAATATGTTGGATAAAGAAGTTTTTAGACCATTGAAGGATATTTCGGCATTTACTGATACATGTACAGTTATGAATGATACATTAGCATGGGATATAGGTGGAAATAGAGATGCTTGTAAGTGTATTGATATTGATCCGGATACATTATATGAACTTCCCTATTGTAAAGAGAAAATAGCTTAGTGATAAATCTATGTGTTATTGAAATGTTTTATTGCGTAGTATATTTAAGAAGAGTAACAATTGTAAGATTAATAGAGTGATGAGTAGTTCTGGGAATGAGTAGGTAGTGTTACGCATAAAACAGATATGTAACACTTTCAGACACAAATCCCCAATCTAAGGGCTTTTCACGCATTATGTAAGACATTGCTAGTTGTATTGTATATTATGTCTATACTTAAGCGGTGAAACAAGGAATTCTTTTTTAAATGAATAACTAAAGTAGCTGGTACTTTTAAATCCACATTCGTAAGCGATTTCATCTATTGGTTTGTCAGTATTTGACAGTAAAACTATAGCATGTTCTAATCTTACCTTAGATAAATATCTTGAAAAAGCTTCTCCTGTATTTTGTTTGAATAGCCTTGAAAAATGAGAGCTGGAAAAGCTAAATAATTTACAAATATTATCTACATTTATATCAGTCATATAATTAGAGTCTATATATCTCATAACATTATTGATATTTTTGTTTATTTTCTTGCCCTGGCTGCCGTTTATATCATGAGATAACTCATGCTCAATAATAAATATAATTAAGTATATAAGCAATGCCTTTAATTTAGAATCTGAGTATGGTGAATTAATATTATACTCAGTCAGCATCTTTTCAAAAATATTACGGACAACTTGCTGGTCTTCCTGATTCAGAATGTGGTATTTTTCAGCGTAGAATCTGTTAAATGCAACAGCAGATATTTCTGACTTTATATAATCAGCTATATCAAATGAATATTTAATAAGTATGCTGTTATGCGTTTCATTGCTGGTATAAAAGGTCTGGTGATGTAATCCAAGAGGCATTGTTCCAACATATCCTCTGAGAATATCCCACTCTCCATCAGTTGAGTATACATGATGACTGCCAGATATCTGAAAACCAATCTCATAATGTTTTATACATGCACTCATTGATGGCATATGAAAATTAATATCTTTTCCGTTATAAACGATACTCCTGTTTATTTCAAAATTATTACCATCTTTTATAGGTCTTGGCATGCATTTTACTTCCTTCTAATGATATTAAATATAAAAATAGCATAATATCTTAAATGCTATTTGTAAAGTGATATTTTTTATAAAGAAAGCGACAAATTAATAATGTATAATATATATGTAACTAAGCAGTTTTTTTTGCGGAGGGATTAGTAATGAATGATGAGAGAATGCCAATTAACATTTATAAACTTGATGCTGGCTATAATGATAAGGGAATGAATAGTAATGAACTTATTAAAGATTATAAACGGAATATACATAAATGGTATTTTATAGCTGCTGCCGACATTGTGTTTGCCTTGATTATAGCATTTGTTAATTTTAAAGTTCCTGACACGGTAATGATGAGCCTGATTATTTATATTGTAGTATTGGCACTGCTTATAGTAAGTATTGTCAGGATTCATGGATATCGTTTACTGTGTAGAAATATAAAGGGAGATTTAACAGATGAAAAAATATAAGCTGAGCACGAGGATAAGTGCTTATATAGCTGTGATTTTATCGCTGGCTATGAGTGGGTTGACCATAAGAAGCCTGATTGTTAAAAGAAATGTTCATTCAGTAAGTGTTACATTATATGGAATTGTATTTGTGTTATTACTGGTTGTGTCAGCAGTTTCATTGATTGTGTACATATACAAGAGTAAGATTGGAATATATGTAAGTATTGCCTGTCTGGTTATTATATTTGCATATGGAATTATAATGAAAGATTCACCATTACAACTCATAATTATATTTCTGCCAGTTATTTACGCTATGTTTTCAACTAGAGAGTGATTGGAAAAATTTAACTTTCTTCGATTGGACTTCCAGCGGTTCTCACACCACTAAAAAGTCCAATCGTCTTCCATTAGAAAGTCAAGCAGCAGTAGAAAATAATTATAAACAAGAACCGCCTCTCAATGTTGAGTGGACATCTGATGAAGAGGCAAAGTTTAAATGGATATCATCTGAGATTCTAAGCCTTAATAAGGAAGGGGCAAAAGTGCGGGTCAAAGCTCAAATTGATTTTATAAAATATCATTATGAAACAATGTACAGTCAGGTGGAATGAAAACCTATCAGAGACTAAAATTAAAAATGCTAGTATTACGGCGGTGTAAGCATTTGTTGCGGATGGTTGATATATTAGAGTTAATATGATACTTGCGGATTTAGAAGTCGACACATTTAATAACATTGGCATTGAGATGGAATAATATTCTTTCTTCAATAAAGTAATGAGCAGTTCTGGAAATCTGTAGGTAGTGCTACGCATACAACAGATATGTAACACTAGCAGACACAAATCCCCTATTTATGGGATTTTCAAGCTATCAAAATATTCTCAAAGAGATAATATTAAGAAAATTGATATTTCAAAAAGAGGCTGGTACCTCAACGATTTTCATCGTTGAAGCGACAGCCCCATTTTATTATATCAACTATAAATTATAACCAGCAAATCCCCCGGTTTATCACTTATATTTTTTATCACTTATTACTCTTATTACTTATTGATTATTACTTTTACTACTTATACTTTGATACATTAGTTGAATCTACCTTCTCAAATGGTACCCATACATATAAGCCGTCATCTGATATTCCTTCAATGCCACTCGTACTGCTTCCTGTTCCGAGTGCAATAGCTGCTTCTATAAGCCTCTTTCCCTGTCCATCAGCAGACTGGTATACTGTAAATGACATTGTTCCTGCTTCTATTGCCTTACAGCCATCGCTTGTCGCATCAATACCAAGAATTAATATATTACTCTTCCCTGCTTTACGGCACGCATCTACTATACCAAGTGCCATAGTATCATTGTTACATATAACAACATCACATTTCTGGTTAGTCTTTAAGAATATATTAAACATTTCCTCTGCTTTTGACTGCTCCCAGTCAGCGTGGTCTTCAAATACATAATTAATCTTCTTTCCAGAAGCGTTAAGTATCTCTTTAACAGCTTTAGTTCTTCCCTTAGTTGCTGAATGGCTTGATGGTCCTTTAATTATAGCAACATTAATCTCTGATGATGATTTTAACTTATCAAGCACATATTCTGCCTGAAACTGTCCTGCGGTGTACTCATCTGAGCCAACATACATATACTTGCCAGCTTTAAGTCTTGATTCATCTGGTGATACATTAAAGAATACAATAGGAATATCTCCTGCGAGAGCTTCAAGCTCTAATGAAGTATCCTTATCTACCATATTACAAAGAATTACATCATAATTCTCTGAAACTGCTTTCTTAATATGCTCAACCTGCTTTTCAATTGAATTATTGGCATCTAATATATCAAGCTGTGTATTATTCTCCTGTGCTGTTTCCTTTGCTTTATTAACTAACTGTGTTCTGAAAGTATCAGCCTGTGCCAGTGTCATTAACATTTTTACACTGCTCTTACTGCCTGTTGAAGATGTATTAGTACCAGTGCCACAGCCGGCAACACCTAATACAAGCATTACCAGACATATTAATAAACATAACCTTTTCTTCATTCTATAACCTCTTTTCCGGACATTTTATCTTCTCTATATATGAAACTGCTGTACCTGATTAGAAAGCTGTTCTGCCGAAGCTGCTAATTCTTCTGCTGAGATTTCCACCTGTCCACTGTTTTTAGAAATATTATCAGCCTGTCCTAACATTGACTCAGATGTTGCCATAATCTCATCTGAGCTTGCAGCCTGTTCCTCACATATAGCGGCAACATTAGTAGCAACTTCATCAACATGTCCAATCTTCTCAACAACATTTGCCATAAGTTGATTGGTTGCCTTAATATTATTGAATATTGTATTAAATGTATCTACTGCTGTATGAATTAATACTGCACTGTCACCAATCTCTCCAACACTGTCACCCGCCTGACTTACAGCATCTTCAACAAGCTTGTTAATCTCTGTGATAAGCTGTGTAATGTGTCCGACAGACTCTGTACTGTTCTTTGCAAGTGAACCTATCTCAGAAGCAACAACTGCAAAGCCTCTTCCTGCTTCTCCTGCTCTTGCTGCTTCAATAGATGCATTAAGTGATAAGAGGTTAGTTTCATCAGCTATATCACCTATAAGCTTAATAATATCGACTATTTCCTTAGAAGCCGAACCAACTTTATTGACAGCTTCCTCAAGACTTCTTATTGATAATTCAATATTGTTAAGTGCTTCGCTGACATGTTCCATATCCATTCGTCCTTTTTCGGATACTTCAACTGTCTCACGCATTTTAATATCAACTGAGTCTCCATCGTTCTTAGTTTCTGCAGCAACACCTGCAAGCTGTGTAACATTTTCTGCTATCTCATTAACTGACAATGATAACTGGTCAACTGTGTCGTTAAGTTCACGCATCGACTTAGACTGTATATCTGCCGCAGTATTCATCTCGACTGATACATTCTTGCTTGAGACTGCCTGCTCCTTTAATCGTACTGATACATCTCCAATCTGGGCTATCATCTGGTGCATAGCCTGAATAAACTTCTGTATGCTCTGTCCCATAACCGCAATCTCATCATTGCCCTTAACATTAACTGATACAGTAAAATCACCAGAAGCCATCTGTGTGATAGCTTTAGTCATATTCTTTACTGGCTTAACTACCACATTAGTCATTCTTTCAACAAGAACACAAAGAAGCATTATACATACAATTCCTACAATTATCATAATAGTTCTTAAACGTATAAGCTCTGCAAGTACAATATTCTTAGGAATATATGATACTAATACCCAGTTAGTGCCATCGACCTCTTTAAATACCGTCATATTGCCGTCAATAGTTGCGGAATCATAATCATTAGAATTAAATTGGGCTGCTACCTTCTGATAATATTCACTCTGTCCGGAAGCACCAAGCTTCTGTGATATTAATGAAGCTTCTCTGTCAGCAAGTATAACTCCTGTATTCTTATCAACAAGAAATGCCTCTGCATTATCCATATCAATAAAAGAATTAACAATTATAGTAATTCGGTCAAGTGTCATATCTGCTGATATTATCCTTATATTATCAGTTCCGTCATTAAGAATACCTGAAGCACTAATTACATTCACCCCCTCAGCGTTCTTATATGCCGAACCAACAGCCATATTAACCCTTGTAAGACCTTCCTTATACCATGTGCTCTGTACAGGATTGCTCTCCTTCTTAGTTGACTTATCTGCCTTTATAAGATTACCATTAGAGTCAGATACATATAAACCATCTGGATAATTATCATTATAGTTATAATATCCATCAAGAATAGCCTTTAACTGTGTATCATCTGGGTGAAGATTTTCTATTGTGGTCTTTGCCATCTGGAAAGAAGCAAGATTCTCACTTAACCAGGCTTCTATCTTAGATGACTGGTTACTTACCGATGACTCCAGCAAATTCTGTGAATAATCTTCAATTATGCCTGCTGATGCCTGATAAGCAATAAGCACAAGTACTGCTACGATAGCAATAACAACTGGCATTATGCTTCCTAAAAGCCTGGCTTTGATTGATAGTTTCCTTTGTTTCTTCATAGTTACAAACCCCTTTCTTATGTATTCAATTGTATATAATTTTCACGCAAATACACTATATTTATTATATCACTTTGCAATTATTTAACAATATTTTTATTATAATTCACTATTGCCATTGCACATATGAACATTGGAAATGTTATTACTTCCAAAATGTTACCTGCACCGTGCACGGCATACACTATGTAAATAGCATTTTAAGAACAAAAAAGTTTATAAAATTAAGAAAAAATTTATATTTAGCATTGCATTATCTTCAATATATTGATATTATTAGAATGTAAAACAAAAATACACTAAAGCTAAAGGGATTTTAATTTAATACACTAAAGAAAATACACTTAAAGTTAAAATTACTAAAGAAAAATACACTTAAAGTTAATATACCAAAGAAAATATAGCTGAAGCTAATATACTAAAGACAAGAATACCAAGGATAATAATGTTAAAGTATACTAAAGATAAAGTGTATAATATCAGATATGATACATATTGTTTTACAAAGTAATTAAATGGGAGAGAAAAATATGAATGAAAAGTTTGACTGGAAAAAGTATCTGACATTAGACAATATTGAAAGATATGCGCCTGTTGCAGCATTCTTTCCAATAGGAATGTCTATTGTAACAAGCATTGTAGGCGTTGTATTATCAATGTTTTTTGGATGGTTTGCAGTAGGATATATTATACGCAACATCCTGGTGGGGTTACTAAGAATTATTTTTTGTGCTGGCTCTATCGGTGCAGCAGCAGGTCTTGTTTATGTTGCACTTAAGACAAAGGATACGAGTAAGGTGAATACCTGGATAGCACCAGCAGCAGTTATATGCTCAGCGATTTCATGTATCGGAATAGCATTTCATGTAGGTGTACTTGGCTGGCTCTTTGGAATTATTTCAGTAGTTGCAGGAGTAGAGCTTCTTGCAAGGATTACCATTGCAGCTAATCCAATGGATACACCATTTAATCCGGGTGGAGCATTTGATGTATATAAGAAATATTATGAGGATTATAGAGCTAAGAATCCAACAACAAAGGACTTGGAAAAGACAGAGGTTATTAATCCTGAGATGTCATACTTTGATGGAAACGGAGCAGAGTTATTTGGATATACTATATTAGGAACTATAATCTGTGTAGTGACATGTGGTATAGCAGCACCATGGATTATATGTAAGATATATAGCTGGAAACTTAGTCATACAGTTATTAATGGCAGAAGATTAACCTTCGATGGAACTGGAGCTTCACTTCTTGGACATTGGATAGTGTGGGAGCTTTTGACATTGGTAACCTGTGGTATATATAGCTTCTTTATGTATGTAGCTCTTAGAAAGTGGGAGATGAAGCATACATATATTGATGGTGAGGCAGTAGTTCCTAATGAAAGCAGTTCATACTTTGATGGTAACAGTTTTGAGTATCTTGGTTATGCTGTTCTTGGAGGAATCCTTACCTGTGTAACATGTGGCATAGCAACACCTTGGGCAGTATGTATGATACAGAGATGGGACGTTAAGCATCAGAATATTAATAACAGAAGACTTGTGTTTAGTGGTACTGGATTAGGCTTTCTTGGAGAGTATATTATTATAGCACTTCTAAGCCTGATTACCTGTGGTATATATTCATCATGGGGACAGGTAAGACTTCTTAAATATATAACAAGACATACAGATTTTGTTGATTAATCTGTCGCATATAAAAACATAATAAAAAGCAGCCAGCGCATTAGCTAAAATGCGGGCTGCTTTTTTATTGCTATCTTATCAAATATGCGGTGTATTATGTTATTCTGTGGCTCGAATACAACAATACCATTGTGGCAGTTAAATAGTCTGTATATGTATACAATTATAAATGCGGCAAGAATGATTGCAAAAAGCGTATAATACAGCTTTTTGTTAAGCTTTTTTCTTAGCATGAATATTATAAGTGCAACTGGTGGAAGGAAAAAAAGTGGATGGTACATAAATGCGGTATTAATATCAAAATGAAGTAAAGCAATCCACGCCCGTGTCATACCGCAGCCAGCACAGGATATGCCTGTTATATATTTTATAGGGCAGGTTATTCCCATATATTGCATAATTCCATATGCTATAATAACCATAATTATTGATATTATAACTGTTTTCACTTGTTTGATATTTTTCATAATTAAAGTCCCCCATCTGCCATATGTGGAAATCTGCTGCCATTGGCCTGACTGGCAGCAGACAGGCATCAAATCCCTAGATGAATAGAAATATATGTCTTGGTCAAAAAAACACGATTTTGATAAAAGCATACCACAATATACAGCTGATGTGAACTGCCGTATATAAATCAGCATATACAAAGTGCTGTATATAAATTAACATATACAAAGCTGCTTGTATAAACATGTACTACTGGTACACATCCCCCTAGCCACTATTCGCATATCGTCAGATTATCATCCCGCTTTTATACTAATATTTTGACCCTGTCAATTTAATTATTAACAAATTATAAACTTTAGCACTCACCTCTTTACATTGCTAACAATAAAGACTATAACATAGTCAGAACAAAGGAAGAGGAGTTAAAGAATTAAGAGATTGAATAGTTAATATCCTTTACCTGATGTTCCAAAAAACAAGGTAATAGTTCAGATGAATATGTAATCCTTTGGATTTGATGCAGAGTTTTTATATCAGGTCCGAATGAACGAAAGGTTCAGCCGAACAGATAGTTTATTAAAAAGGAGAGATGACTTATGTTAATGCCTAGTATTTTTGGAGAAAACTTATTTAACGATGATTGGATGGACTTTGGATTTCCAGAGGTTGACAAAGCTTTATATGGTAAGCATGCGAGCCATGAGATGAAGACAGATGTTAAGGAAACTGATTCAGGTTATGAAGTAGATATTGATTTACCTGGATTTAAGAAGGATGAAATAAATGTACAGCTTGATAACGGATATCTTTCAATAAGTGCTGCTAAGGGACTTGATAAGGAAGAGAAGAATAAAGAAGGTAAGTACATCAGAAAAGAGCGTTATGCAGGTGCTATGAGCAGAAGCTTCTATGTTGGTGATGCTCTTACACAGGAAGATATAAAGGCTAAGTATGAAAGTGGTATACTAAGACTTTCTATTCCTAAGAAAGAAGCTAAGCAGGTTGAAGCTACAAAAAGAATTGCTATTGAGGGATAATGAAAGCATTAATTATGAGAATAATTAAAGCAGCTTTGATTAAAAATATTTAAACTTTAAGTTTATGTGCCAGAGATTAGATTATATATTTAATCTCTGGCACATTTTATATACAATCTAAAAAATAATTGTTAAAATGTATTTGACATATTTTTGGAATAGCCATAATATAAAATTATCCATTATAATCGTGAAATTTAAAATAGTGAATATGTTCATTGGGAGGTGTGTATGGAGAGAAATATATTTAAAGATTATGCATCCAACGAAAACAATGCAGACTGGGAAAGACATATAGAAAGGCAGGCACCATTATATAAGCGCAAGGATGATATACGTTCTGAATATGAGCGTGATTACACACGTATACTTCATTCACTTGCATATCGTAGATTGAAGCATAAAACACAGGTATTTTTTAATATAGATAATGATCATATATGTACACGCATGGAGCATGTACAACATGTTGAATCGGTAAGCTGTACAATCTCAAAATTTCTTGGCTTAAACACTGATCTTACAAGAGCTATTGCTATGGGACATGATCTTGGACACGCTCCATTCGGACACGAGGGAGAAGTTGAACTTACAAATATTCGTAACGAGCTTGGACTAGATGCCTTCTGGCACGAGAGAAACAGTTTAAGAATGATAGATAAGATAGAACTGCTTCAGGATAATAATAAAAATTACCAGAATCTTAATCTCACATATGCGGTAAGGGATGGAATAATCTCACACTGTGGTGAAGTTGATGAAAACGGAATCAGGCCAAGAAAAGAAAAAATAGATCTTGATACATTTAAAATATCTGGACAATATCAGGCTTATACATGGGAAGGATGTGTAGTAAAAATAGCAGATAAGATAGCTTATCTGGGAAGGGATATAGAAGATGCCATCCGTATGGAGTTCATAGAGGATTCAGATATAAAAAAACTTATGGAAATATCCAGAACATATGGGGTAAAAACAATAAATACAACAGTTATAATACATAATTTTATAACGAGCATATGTGCTAACAGTACACCGGAATCAGGAATAAGACTTAGTGATGAACACAACGAAATGCTCAATTCTATTAAGAAGTTTAACTATGAAACTATATATATGAATCCAAAGTTTAATGTATATCGTAACTATGCAGCATTAATCATAAGAAGCATATATGATACACTTATGGAATCTTATGATTCAACAGACGGAGTAAACACAATATACAGGCTTTTAAAAAGAAAAAAATCATATCCACAGCTTATTAAAAATTTTGTGAAACATCTTCTTATATATTCTGATACTCCATCAGAGATATATAATGATGTATATTCAAGGCTATATCCGGATACCTGTCAGGATGAAGCTTTGGAAGGAAGGCTAAAAGAGGAATATAAGAACCGCAGAATATATGGATTGTTTGAAACAGAACTTATATATGCCCAGGCAATTATAGATTATATATCTGGTATGACGGACAGATATGCAATAGAGATATTTAATGAATTGATACGTTATTAAATTTAAAGTGAATAAAAATTGCAAAAATTTCCATATATATGTATAATAATTATTATAAAAAACGTGTTTAATTTTTTACAAATGGGAGAAGAACATTATGAAATTTATGTATAGTCTTCTGATTATAATAGAGATTGTTCTTATGGGAATATGTGCGGTTAAGTCATTTGGTAAGAAAGGAAAGCTTGCAGAAATTGTTCTGTATTATGAGACAGTTGCTTTTGTATGCGGAATATTTTTCTGGTTATATGCTTTTTATCCGGATATTAAGGTGACAACACTCTGCAAAGGAGCAGAGCTTGCATGTTATGACTGGCTTGTGATTTTGCTTATGTATTATACGCAGTATTATACAGGATTGTTTAAAGAAATCCGTGCAGTAAAGATAGTAATGATATTATTTTCAGCAGTAGATTCTTTTGTTATGATTGCTAACGTATGGACACACAAGGTATTTACGATATCAGAAATAACTAACAGTGATATAATAATAGAATATGTCAAAGATGGATTTTTCTATCGTGCGCATTTTTTGTATAATTATATTGTTATAGTAGTTATCCTTATATCATTTATATTTATGATAGCAAAGGCATCAAAGTTTTACAGCTTCAGATATGAGGTTATATTTATAACATTATTTGTCGGTTTTATTCTTGATCTTGCAACGGTAAGGTCACAGTCAATATATGATATATCGACTCTGATATATGGCTTCATGTCTATGATCATATATTATCTTACATTAAGCTATATACCTAATGAACTTATAGAGAATACATTATCGCTTATTATTAAAGATATGAATAGTGGTATTGTATGCTTTGATATTCATGGCAAATGTATCTATTGTAATGATATTTTAAGAGAGCAGTATAATATAGGCTATGACTATGAACACATGGAGCATAAATACATGGCATGGCTTGAGAAAATAGGTGACAACAGAAAAGACAGTATGAAGTTTGAGACTTCTATTAACAGCGATAGTGGTAAGCGGTATTATGAGATAGCCTATAAAAGAACGTATGATGATAAAAAAAGCCAGGTATGTGATTATTTTCTTTTTAATGACAGGACTGAAGAGGTTGAACTGCTTAAGTATGAAAATTACAGGGCAACACATGATATGCTGACAGGTCTTTTAAACAAAGAACAGTTTTATATAGAAACTGCTAAGATGATAAAGGAACACATAGATACAAAGTATTGTATCATATGCAGTAACATAAAAGATTTTAAGTTTGTCAATGAATTGTTTGGTGTGGAAAAAGGAAATGAAATACTAAGAAAACAAGCGGAGTACATTAAAGACTTTGCAGATGAAGAAGTTGTTGCGGCAAGACTCCGTGGAGACCGTTTTGCCATGTGTATGCCAAAGGTCAGATTTGATGAGAAACTTATTGATAAGGCTATAAGTGGAATACAGGATGCTTTTAAAAATAGTTTGTTTCATATGCATATATTTTCGGGAGTGTATGATATAGAGGATGTTAATGAACGTGTGAGTATTATGTGCGATAAAGCAAACCTTGCCGGTGAAACTATAAGAAATGAATATAAGATTAATGTTGCATACTACACAGAACATCTTATGTTAAAGTCATTAGAGGAAAGAAAAATCATAGGAGAGTTTGACAGGGCACTTGATAATGAAGAGTTTGTTATGTTTTTGCAGCCACAGGTTGACTATGAGGGATATCCATATGGAGCAGAGGCACTTGTAAGATGGCAGCATCCTAAGAGAGGGTTACTTTCGCCAGGTATATTTATAGATGCATTAGAGAAAAACGGCTTTGTGTACAGACTCGACATATATATGTGGAATAAGGCAGCTAAACAGCTTAGTGAATGGAAGAAGCGTGGTATTGAAAAGTATCATATTTCAGTTAATATATCTACAAAAGATTTTTATCTTATAGATGTTTATGAAACATTTACAAGCCTTGTAGAAAAATATGATATAAGTCCGAAACTTCTTAAGCTTGAGATTACAGAAACAGCACTTATGTCAGATCTTGATAAGAATATACTTATTATTAAGAAGCTTCAGGATTATGGATTTGATATAGAGATTGATGATTTTGGAAGTGGTTATTCTTCGCTTAATATGTTGAAGGATATAAGTGCAGATGTACTTAAGATTGATATGGGCTTTTTACGTGCCTCAGAGAATGAAGTCAAGGGCCAGGATATACTTGAAAGTATAATAGAACTGGCTAATAAGCTTGGAATGAAGGTAATAACAGAAGGTGTGGAAAAGAAAAGCCAGCTAGATATGCTTAGCATGATGGGATGTAAGATGTTTCAGGGATATTATTTCTCAAAACCTATACCAGTAGATGAGTTTGAAGAAAAATATAAGCTTGGACAGGAATAATAAATAGTACGAAGGAGTGTTTGGTTTATACAAAGCATTTCTTCGTATTATTTTTTATGATGACAGAGTTAAAAGAGACAGAGTTAAAAATGATAGTGCTAAAAGTGACAAAGCTAAAAGAATAAAAAGTAGTGACAGAATTGTGAAAAGTAGTACAATTATAAAGTGAAAAGCAAAAGTGAATAATGGGAGGATATTAAAGAAAGATGAAGAACAAGGCAGACAGTCTTATAAAGAAAACAATAGTATGTGTGGCCGCTGCTATATTTGTATTATGCAATGCTGGAATATCAGGGAAAATACCGGGTGTATCAGTATCTATGGTGAATAAGGCATATGCAGCACAGGAAAATGTTACAGGCAAAAGCAGTGAGGCATTACAGATAAAGACATATAACGATCTTTTGGAAGCGGCTGCTCACACAGATGGAAGTTATATTCTTATGGCTGATATAGATATGTCAAGAGCAGGAGCAGATGGCTGGAAGCCATGGAATTTTAATGGTACATTTGATGGTAATGGACATACTTTATACAATATGGACATACATACTGTTACAGATATTACAGCTAAGACATATGATGGCAATCTTAAGGAATATGATACATATTTTGCAGGTTTTTTTGGAATAACAGATGGAGCGGTTATAAGTAACCTTAATATAACAGGAGCATATATAGAGCTTGGAGGGCAGCAGGAACAGACACAAAAAAGTATATTTGCAGCTGTACTTGCAGGATACATGAACAATACAACTATAAGTAACTGTAAGGTGGAAGCTTCGTATGCAGCTCTTACCTCAGCTTCTAAAATGTGGGGAACAGCAGGCATAGCCGGCTTTGGAAATGGACTTATAGAAAATACGACATCAGATGTAACGCTTGTATGTACAGATGCAGACCCGGATGTTACAGACAGAGACGAACAGTTTATGGGTGGCATATATGCAGACGGTTATATAGATGTTAAGGACTGTACAGTAAACATAGATGGTTATATATCAGAAAGAGGCTATGTACACTCTGGCGGAATTGCAGGACTTTATATATTATATCCTGTATCAGGAAGCTATGTTGCCGATATAGCAGGTAATACAATTAATGGCATGATAACATTCTTTGAAGATAATGCAGACAGAAGGGCATATTGCAGGGCATTAGCAGGAGAAAGAATGAATGTGTATACAACATCAAGGGATAACACAGATAATTTTACAAGAAATGAGATATATGATTATACACAGGTGCTTAAGCCTGAAAACTATGAAAGAAAGCTATATACAGTAGATAATCCATATGAGAGCAGTGAAGCCTCTGCTATATCAGAAACAAAGGAAAATAATCCAGTCAGTGTATCGTCTGGGGAACTCATTGAAGGAGTTAATGATAATGCCAGACAGGAAGAAAAGCCTGGTTTTAAGTTTGGAAGAAGAGTGCTTTTTAGTGGAATCAGTGAGGCAGCAAGGGCAGCTATCATAATAGTGATTGCAATAGCTGCCATTAGTGCATATTATTTTATAACACGATATATAAGACGAAAAAAATAATTTTAAAAGAGGAAGAATGGAGAATTATTATGATGAATGGGCATGAAGGCAGCAGTATAGCAGCTGATAAATATAAGAGGGATTATTATAAGGATTCATATGAACTTATTGAATTCATAGAGAAGAGTCCAAGTCCATATCATGTTATTGACAACATAAGAAGTATGCTGTCTGATATTGGCATGCATGAGTTAAGTGAAAAGGATAAATGGAAGCTTAAAGCAGGACAGGGTTATTATGTTTTAAGAGGAGCCTCATCAATAATTGCTTTTACTATGCCGGAATATAAATATAAGGCATATAATATTGTGGCAAGTCATAGTGATTCACCATCCTTTAAGATAAAAGAAAACCCACAGATGCCAGGAGATAATCATTATGTAAGTCTTAATGTGGAAAAATATGGAGGAATGATTATGTCAACATGGCTTGACCGTCCTCTTTCAATAGCTGGCCGTGCTATAGCAGCAGATGGAAGAAATATAATGGAATATCTTGTAAATGCAGACAAGGATCTTGTCGTTATTCCGAATCTTGCTATTCATATGGACAGAAAGATTAATGATGGATACAGCTTTAATGCACAGAAGGATATGCTTCCTTTGTTTGGTGATGAAGCTGCCAGTGGGAAGTTTGATGAATACATTAAGAAGCTTATAGGTATTAAAGAACTTGAGTCATATGATATATCAACAGATCTTTTTCTTTATAACAGGGAAAAGGGTACTATATGGGGGTATAACGATGAGTTTATTTCAGCTCCAAGACTTGATGATATACAGTGTGCATACTCATCAGTAAAGGCATTTACAGAAGCCTATATTAACAGAAAAAAGAAAAAGGAAAAAAATGATTCCTGCGTTAATGTCTGCTGCATATTTAACAACGAGGAGGTTGGAAGCACAACACAACAGGGTGCAGATTCCACTTTCTTATCAGATGTACTTGAACGTATAAGCATAGCATCAGATATAAACAGGGAAGAATATATGATGGCACTTGCATCATCGTTTATGATATCTGCAGATAATGCACATGCAGTACATCCTAATCATCAGGAAAAGGCAGATCCAACAAACAGACCATATATGAATGGTGGAATTGTTATTAAGTATAACGGTAACCAGAAGTACGCAACAGATGCTGTTTCAGCTGCAGTGTTTAAGAGCATCTGCAAAAAGGCTGCTGTCCCATATCAGACATATGCAAACAGGTCAGATATAGCAGGTGGTTCAACACTTGGTAACATATCTGACTCACATGTATCTATCAATACAATAGATATAGGGCTTGCACAGCTTGCCATGCATTCGGCATATGAAACAGCAGGAGTTAAAGATACTACATATATGATAGAGGCATTGATGGAATTTTTTAATATGGGCATTTAAAGCTGCTGCCACATCAGCAGCAATGAGTATTGCTATCAGAATTTCTTTGAAAATGATATGTATGGCTTCTCTTCAAGCCGGCAGTTGGTAAAGAATACATTAACAGCATCTTTATATGCACTCATATTCTGGGATTTTTTGATAGCCTTGGCTTCTTTCTTACAGTCAGCGAATGAATATTCCATATAACACCACATTTCTTTCATGCGGTGTATGGCATGTTTATCACCAGACATGATTTTAAGACGTTCTTCATATACCATATCATGCAGATGTTTCATATTAAGCCTGTCATCCTCAAGATTTCTTACATATGTTTCGGGGTTGTCACTTAAAAGGACATTGATAAGTCCAGGGTCAGCAACAAGACCTCTTCCTACCATTATACAGTCTGGATTGTAGTCATGTATGATATTAATAAAGTCACGCCTTGTAAAAATATCGCCATTATAGCATACAGGATTACGGCTTTCCTTCATAGCATACAGGAAAGCCTCTTTGTTTATATCACCTCTGTAATAGTCAGTACGTATTCTTGGGTGTATGATAAGCTCCTCAAGCTGGAACTTATTATAAATATCAAGTATATCATGCCATGTATCAGGTGTTTCGACACCGATACGGGTTTTTACAGACACCTTTATATGATTGTCACATATATATCTGTCAGACAGTATTTCATATAATATGCGTTCAAGAGAATCCAGGCAGATAAGCATTCCAGCTCCCTTGTTCTTTGAAACAACAGTTCCAGATGGGCATCCTGCATTGAGATTGATCTCATCATATCCGAATTCATCATAAAGCATGTGGGCAGTCCATATAAAATCTGAGGAATTGTTAGTCATAACCTGAGGGATAGAGTTAATATGATTATTATCTCTGGATATGTCCCTCATTTCCTTTGCAAGAAATTTTTCACTTTTATTAGGAGATATGAAGGGCATAAAATATTTATCAATCTTATTATGACCAAAGAACTTATCATATGCATTTCTGAACATATAATCAGTTAATCCTTCCATGGGAGCCATATATACTTTCATCGGTTATGTGTATCCTTTCTTTTTTTCATCTGCTGTTTTGCAGCAATGGCAGCCGCAAACTCGCGTGGTGCCAGCTTTGAGGCTATTACAGCAGCTTTCATTGTAAATGTAGGTACTATAGTAACCCTGCCTTTAAACATCTGTAAAAGCGCATAGGATGCACAATACTCAGCAGATACTCCTGGCAGTGCAAATTCCACACCTGCTGTGTTGTTAAAGTTGGTATCAACAGGTCCAGGGCAGAGCATACATATATGAACATTGCTATGTGCAGCCTTAAGTTCTCCATTTAATGAGGTTGTAAGACTTGTAACATAGCTTTTTGTAGCGTAATAGGTTGCCATATATGGTCCGCCAGGAAGAAGTCCGGCACTTGATGCGACATTCATGATGTAACCACGGTTCAGCTTCTTAAATGAACGGAGCATATATTTAGTAAGAATATGCATAGCCCGTATATTAACATTTATCATTGAAATATCTTTTGCCATACTTGTTTTTTCAAAATCACCAATATCACCGAATCCGGCATTGTTTATAAATATGTGTATGTCACTTCGTTTTGACAGTTTTCTTCCAAGCTTTATGCAGCTTTTTCCATCTGATAAGTCACAGGTGTATATTTCACAATCAGTGTCAAGAGATGCAGCAAGCTTTTTTAAAGCCTTTGTATTGCGGGCTACAAGGATAAGATCATATCCAAGAGCACTGAGTTTTTTAGCCATCTCATATCCGATGCCGGAACTGGCACCAGTTATACATGCAGTACGTTTTTTCATATTAATCCTCGTTTCTGCGCACATTTTTATGATAAGCCGTGTCTTATGCGCGTGGACACAGACTAAAAATATTATTTTGTGCATTACAATGCTTTGAATTTATAGTATAATAATAAAATATCAGGGTCAAAAGCCCCCGACTTTGATACCTACGAATTGCTCCGTGCTACGCACTCCCACAATTCTCCCCAATATTCGCATATCGTGGGATTATCATCCCACTTTTATGCTCATATCGGGGCGGGTCCCAAGGTCTTTCACCCACCTATGAGCAAGCTCATGTGGGTTTAGACCTTTTGACCCTGGTATCATATCATATTATCATATATGAAGCCGGTGGTCAAAGCAGGATAGCTGTAAGTGTAACAGGCAATATGGTTATAAAGTGTAACAGGAATGGAGATAGTCATGGTGATAAAAAATAAAACATTATTCCAGAAGGAATATGTTGAAGCGGCTATGCATGCTGCTAATTTTGATGATAACAAATACAAGTTTTTTAAGATAGTTTATAATATGTTTGGATTACTGTTTGGTATGGGATGTGTAAGATATCTTGTATTTCAGGTATTGGGAAGAGAAGAGGCTGACTGGTTCATGGTTGTGTTTTATGGATTGGCAGCAGCCATATTCCTGTATATAGGTATGGTAGGAATGGATAAAAGTAACAAAAGAAGATATCACAATACATATTCTAAAATGATAGGAATAACATTCACATATGAGATAGATTCAGAGGATATTATTGTTACAGATGAAGAGAATGACAGTGATACCTTCAAGTGGGATGAGGTTATAAAGTGGGCAGAGGACAAAGATAATATATATCTTTTTGTTTCAGCACATAATTGTCTTGTTATAAATAAGGATGGTTTTACCGAAGGAACTGCGAAAGACCTGAAAGAGCTTGCAGCTGCGGTTTTTGCCGTAAGAGGCGAAGATGATGAACAATAAGCAGTTTAGCGGATGATTAATTACGAAAGGGCAGGATAATATGAACTATAATAATATAAATAACATAAAAAACAATACTTTGGATAACGATATATATAATAATCAAAAATATAATATAAGATTGTTAGATATCGAAGAGATTAAAGAAATATACAATGAGCATATAGTGACTGATTTTCCAGCATCAGAAGTTAAGCCACTAAAACAGATGCTTGAAAAAAGAGAGAATGATCAGTATTTTGTTTATGGTATGTATGAAAACAGAGAAGATTCCTGTGGAAGAAAATATGATGAGCTTGCAGGATATGCATACTTTATAAAATGCAGAAATCAGGATGTATATCTTCTTGACTATCTTGCAATCGTAAAAGATAAGCGTTCAAAGCACCTTGGCTCAGGATTTTTACAGCAGCTAAAGAAGCTTGCTAAAGATGATGGAAAGTTACTTATACTTGAAGTTGAGAATCCGGATTATGCTGATGAGGGACCTGCAAGGGACTATATGTTAAAAAGAATAGGTTTTTATAGAAAGAATGGAATGAATCTTAGTGACACAAGCTGCTATTTCTTTGAAAATGAATACAGGATATTTTATGCAGGCGATGAGATTGAGGATAAATCACAGCTTGATAAGATAACGGATACTGTATACAGAGATTTTTTTGGAGATGCTTTTGTAGATGCGAATGTAGTGTTTCACTGATATGTTTTTATACAGGGTAATATAGTGTTTTACGGACAAATAAGTATTAATTGACAAGAGATATAATTAAAGTGCATAATAATCAATATGCGCTATGCATAAATATGCAGTATGTGATTATTGTATATGAATATAAATACTATGTGTACATGTATATACTTAAGAATAATGTTAAGGTATGACTATCAACAGGCATATTAATACATCATGGCATACATATATGTGCAGAAACGGAGGATTACAATGAATAATCAGGAAATGATGGAACTGACAACGGTTGATAAGAGCGAGTTTGAAGAGCTTGTTAAGGAGTGTAAAAGATCTGGCTCTATTGATCAGAATTTATATATAGAATACGATGTTAAAAGAGGTCTTAGAGATAGTAATGGTAATGGTGTCCTTACAGGTCTTACAGAGATATCAGATGTCTGTGGTAACGAGAATGTCAATGGTAGAAAGATTCCTGTAGATGGACGTTTATATTTTCAGGGCTACAATGTTGAGGATATAATAAAAGGCTGTACAACGGACAGATTCCGTTTTGAGGAAACTACATACCTGCTTTTATTTGGTAACCTTCCTACAGAAAAGCAGTTAGGAAGCTTTTTAAGAATACTTGCAGATCTTCAGGAGCTTTCAGGGGCATTTATCCGTGATGTCATCATGAAGGCAACAAGTACTAACCTTATGAACTCTCTTATGAAGAGTATATTAAGTCTTTATTCATATGATGAGAATCCAGATGATATATCTATTCCTAATGTACTCAGGCAGTCACTTCAGCTTATAGCTAAGATGCCGCTTCTTACGGTATATGCTTATCAGTCTTACAGACATTTTAAGTTGGATGGAACTCTTATGATAAAGAATCCTAAGAAAGGTTATTCAACAGCTGAGAATATTCTTTATATGTTAAGAGATGATGGACAGTTCACAGAACTTGAAGCAGAGGTTCTTGATATATGTCTTGTGCTTCATGCTGAGCATGGTGGTGGTAACAACTCAACATTTACTAACCATGTTGTAACATCATCTGGTACAGATACATATTCAGCTATGGCAGCTTCTATTGCATCTCTTAAGGGTCCTAAGCATGGTGGTGCCAACTTAAAGGTTCAGGAAATGTTTGCTGATATTAAGGAACATTGCAGTGACTGGAATAACAAAGAAGAGATATGCAGCTATCTTAACAAGATTCTTGATAAGGAAGCATTTGACCATGCTGGACTTATATATGGAATGGGACATGCTGTATACACAAACTCAGATCCAAGAGAGGTTATTCTTAAGAATTTCGCAAAGAAGCTTTCAGATGAGAAGGGCATGCAGAAGGAATATGCACTTTATGAGACAGTAGAAAAAGAGGCTGGACAGCTTATTATGGAGAAAAGAAAGATGTTTAAGCCAGTATGTGCCAATGTGGATTTCTATAGTGGTTTCGTATATTCTATGCTTGGAATACCAGAAGAAATGTTCACACCTATGTTTGCAACTTCACGTATATCAGGCTGGTGTGCACATCGTCTTGAAGAGCTTGTTAATGCTGGTAAGATTATACGTCCAGCTTACAAATATGTTGGATGGCACAGAGACTATCCTAAGATGGAAGATAGATAGTAAAAACAGGGCTGTATCAGGGAAATATTCAGTGTGGTACAACTTTTGTTACATTAATAATAATAAGCGAATGTTCAATTACACTTAAAAATATTAAGTATAATTGAACCGATATTTACAACATAAGAAAATTATATGACAGCAATATTTATTGTTAAGCTGTACAGTAGTGGTGTTATACTATAGCAGAAAGAAGCAGCAGCCAGTATAAGTGTTGCCTTGTACAATACTTGTAGGTATGAATCATTACATATATTGCAACATTTATAAAGCTGCTAATAAGATAATAACAGAGGTAATAATCAAGATGTCACAGTATAAGGTAAGGAAGTTAAATAAGCCAATTAACTGCGTTGTAGAGGTGCCAGGATCTAAAAGTATCACTAACAGGGCGCTTCTTATGGCAGCATTATCTAACGGAGAGTGCAGGCTTAACGGAGTGTTGTTTAGTGATGATTCAAGATATTTTCTTACGAGTCTTATATCGCTTGGATATATAATCCAGGTGAACGAAGTTGAAAAATATGTGATCATAGAAGGTCATGGCGGAGATCTTCCAAGGAAGGAAGGCACTATTAATGTAGGAAGTGCTGGAACAGCAGCAAGATTTCTTACAGCTATGCTAGGACTATCAGATGGAAAATATACAATAGAAGCATCTGAACAGATGAAAAAAAGACCTATGCTTCCGTTGTTTGAAGCACTTACAGATATGGGTGCTGATTTTAAGTTCCTTGAAAAAAAGGGACATCTTCCAGTAGAAGTAACAGGAGCAGCTTTTGGTGGTAAAAAGCCAAAGGCGGAGGTATCTATAGATATAAGTGAAAGCACACAGTTCTTAAGTGCACTTATGATGACAGCGCCTATGCTTGAAAGTGGCTTGAAGATTAATATAACAAGTAAAAAGACAGATGGCTCATATATAAGAATAACATCCAATATGATGAGACAGTTTGGCTGTGAAGTAGACCATGAGGGCGCTGAATATGTGATACCTGCAGATGACAGTTATGTTGCAGGATCATACCAGATAGAACCGGATGTATCAGCAGCATGTTATTTTTATGCAGCAGCGGCTCTTACAGGTGGATATTGCCTTGTAAAGAATGTAAGAAGAACATCTATGCAGGGAGATATGAAGTTTCTTGATGTATTAAAGCAGCTTGGCTGTACAGTTACAGAGGAGCGGGAAGGTATAAGTGTTACGGGACCTGCAGAAGGTGAATATGATGGCGTGGATGTTGATATGAATGATTTTTCTGATCAGACCATGACGCTGGCAGCTATTGCACCATTTGCTAAGACTCCGACTATCATAAGAAATATCGAACATATCAGATTTCAGGAATCTGACAGAATCGAGGCTGTTGCTAATGAGCTTAACAGTCTTTGCATAGATATCAAAAAGGGCAGGGACAGAATCGAGATTTTACCAGGAAAGGTAAAGCCTGGTGTAGTTAAGACATATTCAGATCATAGAATGGCTATGGCATTTGCACTTATTGGACTTAAGGTGGATGGCATCATAATAGATGATTACGAGTGTTGTGCAAAAACATTTGAGAATTATTTTGAGGTACTTGAAGCTGCAACAAGAGAGTAGGGAAAGTTGTTTGATTAAATTCAAATTCATCTTTGACTTCATATTATTTATTGGTTAAGGAACTGGGGATTATTATGAATATTCTTATATACAAGTGGAAGGTGTTTAATCAGGCAGATGTTAAGTCGGCTTTTGAATATTTCGGACATTCAGTAGATATGTATGAAGAAAAGCCGCTGTCAAGTGACAGCATAACTGGCATAAAAGAACATGATTATGTAATGCTTGCTGATGTATTCAGGGAATATGATGTGATATTTTCACTTAATTACTTTCCTCACGTTTCTGATATATGTGAACAGACAGGAAGAAAATATGTGGCATGGACAGTGGATAGTCCGCTTATATCGCTTTATCATCAGTCTGTATTTAACAGCTGCAACAATATATTTATATTTGATAAGTTTTTTTATTATGAATTAAAGCAGCTGGGAGTTAAGAATATATACTATCTTCCGCTGGCTGTGAATACAGACAGGCTAAACAGCCAGCTAAACAGCCAGACCAGGGAAGAAAAAGACCGATTCAGTGCTGATATATCATTTGTAGGGAGTATGTATCATAAGAATTCATATGATGATATAAAAGATAAGCTTCCTCCATATTTAAGGGGTTATTTTGATGCAGCTATGCTTGCACAGCTTAATATATACGGAGATAATATAATTGATGAGCTGTTGACAGTGGATATATTAAAGCAGTTATCAGAGTTTGTGGATTTCAGGCAGGATAAGAGGGCGTTTTCTGATATAAGGCTGGTTTTTGAGTCTACATTTCTTGGCTTTAAGCTTGCCAATATAGAACGTGTAAGAACGCTTAACCTTCTGGCAAAGAAAAACAAAGTTGCTTTATATACAGATGAGCAGGATACTTCACTTATAAACGTGGATTTTAAAGGGACGGTTGACTACATGAAGGATATGCCAAAGGTGTTTAATAATTCATCCATTAACCTTAATATGACGATAAGAAATATCCGTACTGGCATACCACTGCGTGTATGGGATATACTTGGTGCAGGAGGTTTTCTTCTTACTAATTATCAGATAGAACTTACAGATTATTTTAAAAATGAAGAAAGTATTGTGTATTATGAGGATATGTATGACTGCTGTAAAAAAGCCGAGTATTATCTTTTACACGAAGATAAACGAAGGCAGATTGCTGCTAAAGGACATGAACTTGTAAGTAAGAAGCACAGCTACATAAACAGGGTAAAATATATATTAGATGTAATTGGTAAAATGTCGTAACCACAGAAAAACAGTGTGAAAAATATGTAATAAGATTATTATTGAATATAATTTTAAGTAGATACTTTCGTATTGAAGCTGTAGTATAAAGGATATAGTAAATATTATATTTTTCGCAGGATAGGAGAGTAATTATGAGTGATTTATTTAAGCACGTGGCACCATCGGAATGTAACATAGACTATCACAATCTTATGAACTTTGCAAAACGTCTGGAAAATCAGGATATACCTATGCATAGTCTTACAATCATGAGAGGTGACAAGATATGTATGGAAACTTATTATGCACCATATGAAAAAGATACTTTGCATCGTATGTTCTCTATGACAAAGACACTTGTATCACTTGGCATAGGAAAGCTGTATGGAGAGGGAAAATTATCCTTAGATGACCATATAGTTGATTACTTTAAGGACAAGCTTCCAAAAGAAGGGGCATATGAATATACAAGTATGCTTACCATAAGAGATATGCTTACTATGCGCACGTGTCATGACAAGACAACATATAAAGGTGAGGGAGTGACTGACTGGGTTGGTTCATTTTTTACAACAAAACCAGTTCATGCACCAGGTACACAGTTTTCATATGATACATCATCTACACATGTTCTTGGAGCGCTTATAGAAAGGCTTTCAGGAATGAATCTGTTAGAGTATCTAAGAAAAAGCTTCCTTGATGAGATTGGATTTTCAAAAGAGGCATTTATAATAGATGACCCATATGGAGTACCTATGGGGGGTTCTGGTTTATGTGCACGTCCATCAGATATGCTTAAAGTAATATATCTTATATCAAAGGATGGTGCATGGAACGGAAAGCAGCTTATACCAGCAGATTATATCAGAAAAGCACATACAAAGCAGAGTGATCCATATGGCAAGAGTGGCACTATTGAGGAAATGCAAGGATATGGATATAAGATATGGATGACAAGAAATGGTGGTTATGCCCTTTACGGAATGGCAGGCCAGCTTGCGTTATATGTGCCGGATAAAGATATATATATGGTGACAACAGCAGATACACAGGGACGTCAGGGTGGTGTACAGTGTATATATGATGCATTCTGGGAAGAAATATATAACAAGCTTGACGATAGCACAACAGTCCAGCCTGAAACACAGGAGGATAAGAAACAGTACGTGGAATATCTTGAAAGCAGGAAGATTTTCGCACTTTCTACAGACATTACATCATCATATGAGAATATAATAAATGGTATTACATATAGATGCGATGATAACGAATGTAATATGAAGGATATATGCGTTGAGATTGTTGACGAAGATAGCAGATATGGCATACTCACATATACTAACAATACAGGAAAGCACAGCATAAAATTTGGCTTTGGATACAATATAGAATCAGTATTTCCTGTATACAATTTCAGATGCGTTGCTTCAGGAGCCTGGAAGGCGGATAACAATCTGCTTATAAAGATACAGATAATTGATTCGGCAGTCGGTAATCTTTATGTATCACTTTCATATCGTGATAAATACGCATCAGTATTTTTAAAGAAGCTGGAAGAAACTTATTTCAACGAGTTTGATGGCGTGTTTGGAGCATGCCGCATATAAAAATAAAGCTATAATAAAACAAAGGTATGTATAAAACAAAGTTATATTGTTTTATACATACCTTTATTTTATATCCATCCACCATCATATTGTATAACTTGTCCTGTGAGGTAGTCATCAGACTCAAGCATCAGTTTGACAAGTCTTGCAACCCCTTCTGGTTTTCCCAGTGTTCCGGCAGGAATTTCACAGGCAAGTTCATCTAGTTCTTCTTTACTTAAGTGTCCGTTCATAGACGTGTCAATGGCACCACAGGCTATGGCATTTACCTGTATATGGCTTGGTGCCAGTTCTTTGGCAAGAGCCTTTGTAAATGAATTGACAGCTCCCTTGGAAGCAGAGTATGCAACCTCACAGCTTGCACCATACAGTCCCCAGACAGATGATATGTTGATGATTCTGCCACAGTGACGGCGAAGCATATCATTAACTGCAAAGTGGCAGCAGTTATATACCGAATTGAGGTTTACGGATATGATGTTGTTCCACATATCTGGTGTCGTATCCTGAAAAAGCCCTATAGATGCAATTCCAGCATTGTTTATAAGTACATCAGTTTTTCCATAGAGGCTAAGAGTTAAGTCAAACATTTCATGGACATCTGAAAAGCTTCCCATATCGCCGACATAGGCTGTACATAAAGCTCCCCTGGCTGTTACGGCATCATATGTTTCTTTTAACTCATCTGAGCTTTTAGAACAGCTTATGACTATATTAGCAGCAGGTGAAGCAAGAGCTGTAGCTATAGCCTTTCCTATTCCGCGGGATGCGCCTGTAACGATTATGGTTGTACGTTCAGAATTGGGATTGTCAGAATTAAAATTGTCAGAATTAATCAGGTTTAATCTGTTAATAGTATTATTGTTGTTATAAAAGCTTGAATTCATGCTGCCTCCGTGTCTTTTTAATATATAAAATATGGATTGCAGGAGAAAATAATATACATAAAATATATCATCAGCAAAACATATTTTGTTAAAGTATTGATTATGAGATGTTTAAAACAAAAAAGTATATAGTTAACATCTGCCTAGATTCTATATCAAAAAAATATATAAAACAACCTTGACTTTTTAAATGTTGTGCATCATTTACAAATGAAAACATAAAAGAAACAATCTTAAAAAGTTATTCGACACAAATTGACAAGAAATCAAGAAGTTATCCACATCAAAACACCTTGATTTTAACCACATTTTGACTTATACACTAAGTTATCCACAATATCCACAAAAAAGTGTATAAAACAGTCTGTGGATTTACAAGATTAAACAGAATACATGTTTTGTTAAAAGCACTGAAAATAAAAGGAATATTAAAAAAATGTATAATCTTACTTGACAAAATTAAATCACTGTGAAGTGTAAAATAACTTTATAAAATTAGAGTAAATTGTGTGAACATACTTGTCTAAATGTAAAATTGTGTTATAATAACAGTATCAAAAATCGTGAGGCACATTTAGTTGGCTATATTCCTTATATAATCCTTAAAGGTTAGCAACACGATAATAAAGTGATAGAAGGAGTTGGACATCATGCGTTTTATTATTACAGGAAGAAATATTGATGTAACAGAAGGTTTAAGATCAGCAGTGGAGGAAAAGTTAGGAAAGCTGGATAGATTCTTTGCTCCAGAAACAGAAGTGAATGTAACATTAAGTGTCGAGAAGGAGAGACAGAAGATAGAGGTTACAATCCCTGTAAAGGGTAACATTATAAGAAGCGAACAGGTCAGCAGTGATATGTATGTATCTATCGACCTTGTTGAGGAAGTTATCGAAAGACAGCTTAAGAAGTATAAGAACAAGATAATCGATAAACATCAGAATGAAGCAGCATTTGCAAAGGAGTTTATAGATAATGATTATGAACCAACAGATGATGTGAAGATTATCAGAACAAAGAGATTTGGCATTAAGCCTATGGACCCTGAGGAAGCATGTGTCCAGATGGAGCTTTTAGGACATAACTTCTATGTATTCTTTAACTCAGAAACAGAGGAAGTTAATGTTGTCTACAAGAGAAAAGGCAATACATACGGACTTATTGAACCAGAGCTTGACTAGTACATAAAAGATTTTATAAAGTGATTTGATCAAGGTTGTCGTTTTGACTATGTTTAACAATATAGCTAAAGCGACAATCTTTTTTATATGTTTTTAATAAAATTTAGGCATTGCTTACATAACTGTTATTGCCTAAATATACAAATAGTGATACAATTTAAAAGATTTCAGCTTATTTTGTGATTTGCACAAAGAAATTGAAAATGCCAGAATCTGGCAGGAATGGAGAGTAATATGGGTTTAGTTCATAAAATATTCGGAACACACAGCCAGCATGAGTTAAAAAGGATAGCTCCTATTGCTGACAAAGTAGAAAGTTATAGAGAAGAATATGGTAAATTAACAGATGAGCAACTTAAAGCTAAGACTAAGGAATTCAAGGAAAGATTAGCTAAGGGTGAGACTCTTGATGATATACTTCCTGAAGCATATGCAACAGTAAGAGAGGCTGGCAAGAGAGTGCTTGGTATGGAGCATTACAGAGTGCAGATTATTGGTGGTATTATTCTTCATCAGGGACGTATCGCAGAGATGCGTACAGGTGAAGGTAAGACTTTGGTATGTACACTTCCAGCATATCTTAATGCACTTGAAGAAAAAGGTGTACTTGTAGTAACAGTTAATGATTATCTTGCAAAACGTGATGCTGAATGGATGGGACAGATCCATAACTTCCTTGGTCTTTCAGTAGGTATTGTTCTTCACGATATGAAGGATGATGAAAGAAGAGCAGCATATGCATGTGATATTACATATGTTACTAATAATGAACTTGGTTTTGATTATCTTCGTGATAATATGGCTATATACAAGGAGCAGCTTGTACTTAGAGATCTTCATTACTGTATTATTGATGAGGTCGATTCAGTGCTTATTGATGAGGCAAGAACACCTCTTATTATTTCAGGACAGAGTGGAAAGTCTACTAAGTTATATGAACTGTGTGATGTGCTTGCAAGACAGCTTGTTAAAGGTACATATCATGGTGAAAGAACTAAGATGCAGGTTATGATGCAGGAAGAGATAGAGGAAGATGGAGACTTTATCGTTAATGAGAAGGATAAGGTTGTTAACCTTACTGAAGAAGGTGTCCACAAGGTTGAACAGTTCTTCCACATAGATAACTATGCTGATATAGAGAACCTTGAGATACAGCATAATGTTACTTTAGCTTTAAGAGCACATTATCTTATGTTCAGGGATAAGGATTATGTTGTTAAAGATGATGAAGTACTTATCGTAGATGAGTTTACAGGACGTATCATGCCAGGACGCCGTTATTCAGATGGTCTTCACCAGGCCATAGAGGCTAAGGAGCATGTTAAGGTTAAGAGAGAAAGCAAGACTCTTGCTACTATCACATTCCAGAACTTCTTTAACAAGTTTGATAAGAAGGCAGGTATGACTGGTACAGCCCTTACAGAAGAGAAAGAATTCAGAGGGATTTATAACATGGATGTTGTAGAAGTTCCTACTAACAAGCCAGTTGCCAGAATAGATCACAATGATGCAGTATTTAAGACCATGAAGGGTAAGTTCAATGCGGTTATTGAGGATGTTGTAAGATCCCACGAGAAGGGACAGCCAGTACTTGTTGGTACTATAAACATTGATACATCTGAGCTTTTAAGTGATATGCTTAAGAAGAGAGGGATACCTCATAATGTACTTAATGCCAAGTATCATGAGCTTGAAGCACAGATAGTTGCTGAGGCAGGTAAGCATGGAGCAGTTACTATAGCTACTAACATGGCAGGCCGTGGTACAGATATTAAGCTTGATGATGAAGCAAGAGCGGCAGGCGGACTTAAGATTATCGGTACAGAAAGACATGAGTCAAGACGTATAGATAACCAGTTACGAGGCCGTGCAGGACGTCAGGGTGATCCAGGCGAATCAAGATTCTATATCTCACTTGAAGATAATCTTATGAGATTGTTCGCACAGGAAACTCTTATGAATACATTTAACAAGCTTGGTGTAGGCGAGAATGACCAGATAGAACACAAGCTGTTAAGCAATGCTATAGAGACAGCACAGAAGAAGATAGAAACTAACAACTATGGTATCAGATGCCATCTTCTTGAGTATGATCAGGTTATGAATGAGCAGAGAGAGATCATGTATGGTGAGAGAAGAAGAGTTCTTAACGGAGAGAGCATGCGTTCTTCTATCATGAAGATGATTACAGATTTCGTAGAAGGTGTTGTTAATCGCTGCGTAAGTGATGATAAGAATGCTGATGAGTGGAACTATGATGAGATTAACGAGCTTCTTCTTCCAACTATCCCTGTTGAACCAGTAGTATATGATGAGAATGTTAAGAATAAGAATGAACTTACTCATGTGCTTAAGGAAAAGGCAGTTAAGTTATACGAAGATAAGGAAGCTATGTTCCCAGAGCCAGAAACTATCAGAGAGATAGAGCGAGTAGTACTTCTTAAGGTTATAGATAGAAAGTGGATGGATCATATCGATGATATGGATCAGCTTAAGCAGGGTATCGGACTTCAGGCATATGGACAGAAGGATCCTGTTGTTCAGTACAAGATGATGGGCTATGATATGTTCGATGAGATGACACAGGCTATCACAGAGGATACAGTAAGACTCCTTATGCATATCCAGGTTGAAGAAAAGGTAGAAAGAGAACAGGTAGCTAAGGTTACAGGTACAAACAAGGATGAAGGACCATCGGTAAAGGGACCTGTTAAACGTACAGACAAGAAGATATATCCAAACGATCTCTGCCCATGTGGAAGTGGCAAGAAGTATAAGAACTGCTGCGGAAGAAAGGCATAGAATATATATTTAAAAGATTTAAAAAGACAGAGGATATCATACTATGAAATTCTGCGATTATATGATATGATAGTATCATTGATTGGAAGAATACATAGAGGGATATCCTCTTTTTATGTGTCTTCCGGGCTGATAAAGTGCAGATTATATAGAACTAATATTAAGTATAGATAATGTAGTGTTGATATATACAGATTGGAGTGTATTGTGGTAGAGTTAGATCAGTTCAGATATAGAATATCAGGTTATGATAAGCAGCTGGAAGGTATAAAAAAGTCGCTTGACCTTGATAACAAGCAGAAGCGTATAGAAGAGCTTGAAGCCGATATGGAGGCACCCGGATTCTGGGATGATCCAGATAAGTCGCAGAAGGCTATGAAGGAACTTAAGGGACTTAAGGATTCGTTTGAAGGCTATGATTCTTTAAAGTCAGGACTTGAGGATATTAATGTTCTTATAGAGATGGCTGATGAATCTGACGATGAATCTCTAGTTCCAGAGATAGAACAAGAGGTTACTTCGTTTGAGGAAAAGATGGAAGAAATCAGGATAGAAACATTGCTTTCTGGTGAATATGACAGCTGTGATGCAATACTTACATTACATGCAGGAGCAGGTGGAACAGAAAGCTGTGACTGGTGTCAGATGCTTCTTCGTATGTATACAAGATGGGCAGAAAAGCATGGATATACAACACAGATAATAGATTATCTTGAAGGAGATGAAGCTGGTGTTAAGTCTGTAACAGTTGAGATATCAGGAGAAAATGCATATGGACATTTAAAATCAGAGCATGGTGTTCACAGACTTGTACGTATTTCGCCATTTAACGCAGCTGGTAAGAGACAGACCTCGTTTGTTTCGTGTGATGTTATGCCAGATATAGATGAAGACGTAGATATCCAGATCAATGATGATGATTTAAGAATAGATACATACAGATCAAGTGGTGCTGGTGGACAGCATATCAACAAGACATCTTCTGCTATCAGAATCACACATCTTCCTACAGGTATTGTTGTCCAGTGCCAGAACGAAAGGTCGCAGCATCAGAACAAAGACAAAGCCATGCAGATGTTAAAGGCAAAGCTTTACATGATGAAGCAGGAAGAAAATGCACAGAAATCATCAGATATCAGAGGTGATGTTAAAGATATTAATTTTGGTAATCAGATACGAAGTTATGTACTTCAGCCGTACACTATGGTTAAAGATCATAGAACGAACAAGGATGTTGGCAATGCTGCAAGCGTTCTTGATGGCAATATAGATCCATTTATTAATGCATATCTTAACTGGATATCAACAGGTAAGAAAGAAGGAGAAGAAGCATAACTTACATATATAAGCAGAAAGGAGCAATTATGGCAGATTATATCAGACCAGTTGTATTTAGACTTGGAGATCAGGAGTTTGGAGTAGATATCAATCTTGTACAGTCAATAGAAAAGCAGGTTAATGTTGTACCGGTTCCTAATTCAATGAAGTATATAAGTGGTATAGTGAATTTAAGGGGTGAAGTTATTCCAGTTATGAGTCTTAAGGAAAAGTTCAACATGGAGGATCAGTCTAAAGGTGACAATACAGTGATAGTGAATCTTCCAGATATGAAGATCGCACTTGAGGTTGATGAGGTCATAGAGATAGGTGAACTTCAGCCAGATAAGATATCACTTATGCCAAAGCTGGCAAAAACAGAGAATACAGAATATCTTGACAGAGTTGCAAGTATAGATAATAAACTTGTTATTCTGCTTGATATTAACAAAATATTATCAGAAGAAGAAGCACAGGGTATTAAGGAATTCACTGAGCAGATGAAGAATAACTAATAACACAATGAGTGCAGTTATATGCACCCGGAATGGAGATTGTATGAGAAGGGGCAATGTTTTTAAAAGAAATGCTGGAATACTTATGGCTATAAGTTCTCTTCCATCACCATATGGAATAGGAACACTTGGAAAAGAAGCCTATGAATTCATTGATTTTGTAAGAGATACTAATCATAAGTATTGGCAGGTTCTGCCAGTTGGGCCAACAACATATGGAGATAGTCCATATCAGCCATATTCAGCATTTGCGGGTAATCCATATTTTGTAGACCTTGATACGCTTATAGAGGATGGACTGCTTCTTAAGTCAGAGGTTATTGCAGTTGACTGGGGAGATGGCTTTGTTCCGGTCAATGTATCTGAGGAGGAGGCTCTTAGTAACAGGTATCCTGTTAACTATGATGGGTATCTTGGTGATGACAGATATGTAAGTTACGAAAAAATGTATAGGGAAAGATTTACCATACTAAGAAAAGCATATGAGCGTTTTAAAGAGCAGTGCCTTAAAGCAAAGTCAACGCTTGATAAAGGACTTCCTGTTTATAAAAAGTTTGAAAATTTCATAAATGATAACAAAGACTGGCTTAAGGATTATGCTTTGTTTATGTCACTTAAAGAACATTTTGACCAGAAATCATGGGGCGAATGGGACGAAGACATAAAGTTCAGACGTCCGCAGGCTATGGAAAAGTATGAAAAAGAACTTGAAGATGATATAGGATATTGGTGTTTTATACAGTATGAGTTTTATAAACAGTGGGACAGCCTGAAAAAATATGCCAACTCACAGGGAATAGAAATAATAGGTGATATTCCTATATACATGGGATATGACAGTGTTGACGTATGGGCCGGACAGAAGGAGTTCCAGCTTGATGAGAATCTTACACCTGTTAAGGTTGCAGGAGTACCACCTGATGCATTTTCTGATAAAGGACAGAAATGGGGCAATCCTTTATATGACTGGGATAAGATGGAAGCTGATGGATTTTTGTGGTGGAGAAAGCGCATGAAGAATTCAGCAAGATTGTATGATGTTATAAGAATAGACCATTTTCTTGGGATTATTAAGTACTATACGATTCCATATGATATGCCTGATGCAATACAGGGTTCTTATGAACAGGGACCAGGACAGAAGCTTCTGGATGCAGTTAATGAATCCATCGGTAATAAAAAGATAATAGCTGAAGATCTTGGAGTAAGTATTCCAGAGGTTGAAAAAGTGCTTGAATATAATAATTATCCAGGCATGAAAGTGTTAGAATTCGCTTTTGGTGGAGACAGAAAGAATCCCCATCTTCCATATAACTACACACATAATTGTGTATGCTATGGTGGAACTCATGATAATGAAACACTTCTTGGATACTTTAATGAAAGAAATGATGGTGAACTGGGATATGCATATGATTATCTGGACACAAGAGATAAGTGCCGTATGGTTGATATGGTTTTCCGTGCAGCATATTCAAGCATTGCAGTACTCACTATTTTTTCTGTTCAGGACATATTAAAGCTTGATAATTCAGCCCGTATGAATTTCCCTTCAAGTCTTGGAAATAACTGGAAATGGCGTATGAAGAAAAACCAGCTGAATTGGGAACATCTTAATGCGATGAGATATCTGGCCAGTGTTTTCGACCGTGAAAGAAAATAATGTTATATAGTACTAACAAGTTTAATATTGATAAAGACAATGTATTTATGACATTGTTTTTATATATAACCCTCGCATTCCTCTCCCGTTGTGCGAGGGTTTTTTATTGTTTAAACAGACATAAAACACTTGCTTTTATATAGAACATGTGCTACTATTCTTTGTACTGAGTACAACTGTCTTTCTGTGGAATACACAAAAAGGCGTTGACATACTTATATACTTTAAATATGCGGAAAGGCATGAGATTATTAAAATGAAAGATAATATTAAATATTATGTTGTTAAGCAGAAAGCTCTGCCTGAAGTGCTTTTAAAGGTAGCGGAAGCAAACAGACTTATAGAGAATAAGAATATTTCTATAGCAGATGCTACCGAAAAAGTAGGGATAAGCAGAAGCTCCTACTATAAGTATAAAGATGATATATTTCCATTCAGAGATAATTCTAAAGGTAAGACAATAACATTTGTCCTGTCTATGGAGGATGAACCAGGACTTCTATCAGTTGTGCTTAACAAGGTAGCTGAGTTTAAGGCTAACATACTTACGATTCACCAGACTATACCGGTTAATGGTATTGCATCATTAACATTGAGTGTTGAGATCCTTCCAACGACCGGAGATGCATCTATGATGATTGAGGAAATAGAACAGCTTGGTGGGGTAAGATACCTTAAAATCTTAAGCAGCGATGCATCACTTTGATTTTATAAAATAAAGTGAAAATTACATGGAGGATGATATGGCAAAAGTAGCGGTATTAGGTTATGGAACAGTTGGATCAGGAGTTGTTGAGATACTTAACACGAATGCTGATTCAATATTAAAAAAGGCGGGACAGTCTATAGAGGTTAAAAGCGTTTTAGACTTAAGAGATTTCCCAGAAGATCCTATCCAGGAAAAGATAGTACATGATATAGACCTTATTATAAATGATGATGATATAGATGTTGTAGTGGAAGTCATGGGAGGTGTAGAACCAGCATTTACATTTGTTAAGAGAGCTTTGGAGGCTGGAAAGAGTGTGTGTACATCTAACAAGGCACTTGTTGCAGCTCATGGAGCAGAGCTTCTTGCCATGGCAAAGGAACGAAATCTTAACTTTATGTTTGAAGCATCTGTAGGTGGTGGTATTCCTATTATCAGACCTCTTAACCAGGCGCTTACAGCAGACGAGATAACTAAGATTACAGGTATTATGAATGGAACAACTAACTATATTCTCACAAAGATGAGCAGGGAGGGAAGTTCATACCAGGAAGTGTTAAAGGAAGCACAGGAGCTTGGATATGCAGAGCGTAATCCGGAGGCAGATGTAGAAGGATATGATGCATGCAGAAAGATAGCTATTCTTACATCACTTGCCGGCGGTAAGACAGTTAACTTTGAAGAGATAACAACAGAAGGCATTACAAAGATATCAAACGAGGATTTTAAGTATGCAGATAAGCTTGGATGTGTAATCAAGCTTTTAGCAACAAGTTATAGAAAAAATGGTAAAGTATATGCTATAACATCACCATTCCTTATAGATAAGACACATCCGTTATATAATGTTAACGGAGTACTTAATGGAATATATGTTAACGGAAATATGGTTGGAGATGTTATGTTCTTTGGTGCTGGTGCAGGTAAGCTTCCTACAGCAAGTGCAGTAGTTGGAGATATAATCGACTGTGTTAAGCATAAGGGAACTAATGTTATGGTTATCTGGGACGATGAGAAGCTTACACTTGCAGATACAGCAGAAGAAGAAAGAAGATTCTTTGTAAGGGTATCAAAGGATGTGAAAGAATCACGGCTTGAAGAGCTTTTTGGTGATGTTAGGATAGTTAACGCTGAAGGTCTTGATGCTGAGTACGGCTTTATAACAGGCGTTATGACAGAAGAAAAGTTTGCTTTGGCAGCAGCTAAGATAAATGTTATATCAAGAATCAGAATAGATGATACAAAGCTTAATTAATAGAAAAGAAATAGTGTCATTGAATTAAGTAAAATATAATAAATACGATGAAAGGTAAAAACAGTAATGGTAAAAGTAGTTAAGTTTGGTGGAAGTTCACTTGCGAGTGCAGAACAGTTCAAGAAGGTTGGAAATATAATAAGAGCAGAAGAAAGCAGAAGATTCGTAGTTCCTTCAGCTCCAGGAAAGAGATTTTCAGATGATACGAAGGTTACTGATATGCTTTATAAGTGCTATGCTGAGGCAGAAGCAGGTAAAAACTTCGATAAGCAGCTTAAGGCTATAGAAGAAAGATATAACGAGATTATAAAAGGTCTTGGTTTAAAGCTTTCATTAAAGGAACAGTTTGAGACAATCAGAAAGAACTTTGAAGCAAAGGCTGGTACAGATTATGCAGCTTCAAGAGGTGAGTACCTTAATGGTATAATTATGGCTAACTATCTCGGATATGAGTTTATAGATGCAGCAAGTGTTATATGTTTTGATGCTAACGGTGAATTCGATGGTGAAAAGACTAATAAGGTTATGGGAGACAGATTAGCGAATGTTGAGTCAGCAGTTATTCCTGGATTCTATGGAGCTATGCCTAATGGAGCTGTAAAGACATTTTCAAGAGGTGGCTCAGACGTAACTGGCTCTATTGTTGCAAGAGCTATTAAGGCTGATGTATATGAGAACTGGACAGATGTATCTGGTTTCCTTGCGGCAGACCCAAGAATAGTAGACAATCCAAGACCAATAGATATCATAACATACAAGGAATTAAGAGAGCTTTCATATATGGGTGCAACAGTTCTTCACGAATCAGCTATATTCCCAGTAAGAAAGGAAGGAATTCCAATAAATATACGTAATACTAATGCACCACAGGATAAAGGTACTATGATTGTTGAAACAACATGTAACAGACCTGACTGCATTATAACAGGTATTGCTGGTAAGAAGGGCTTCGTATCAATAACAATCGATAAGGATATGATGAATTCAGAGATAGGATTTGGAAGAAAAGTTCTTCAGGTATTTGAAGATAATGGAATCTCCTTTGAGCACATGCCTTCAGGCATAGATACTATGACAGTTTTTGTTCATCAGGATGAATTCGTAGAAAAGGAACAGAAAGTTCTTGCAGAGCTTCATAGAGCAGTTAATCCGGATTCTATTGAGCTTGAATCAGACCTTGCACTTATAGCGGTTGTAGGAAGAAGCATGAGAAATAACTCAGGTCTTGCGGGCAATATCTTCTCAGCACTTGCTAAATCTAAGATTAATATTAAGATGATCGATCAGGGTTCAAGTGAGCTTAATATCATCATAGGTGTAAGAAACAGATATTTTGAGGATGCAATCAGAACAATCTATGGAGTGTTTGTGCCAGAATCAAAGTAGTGGATTAATGCGATGGATTAATGCAGCGTTTTTTTGGTAAGACATGAAATATTCTGTATAACAGGCAGGATAGAAAGAAGGGGGAAGCTTATGAAAGATGCGAAAAATGAGCTTATGCAGTTTGTAGCAGGTGTAGTTATGCTTGCAGTTGGATTGTATATATTTTCACAGAAGGTTATAGTATTTTCAGGATATGGATTTTTCTTCCTTGGTGGAGGAAGATTTTCATCAGGGCTTATTATTATTCCACTTATTATAGGGATTGTATGGATGTTTATGACAGGGGCTTGCTTTGCATCAAAAGTATTTACAGCATTATCCGTGCTTTTAATAATAGTATCAGTTATAATGTCAACACATATTCATCTTAGTGTGATGACATTATACGAATGGATATTATTATTGGTGCTTATATTTGGAGGTGCCGGACTTGTTGGAAAGGTGCTGTTTTCAGGCAGCGGAACATCTTACAGAGAGAAAAAGGCATCTGGAAAAGATAAAAACAAAGACTATAAAGATACATTTTCCAATGGAAAAAGCATAGATGATGAGATTGAAAAGATGAAAAAGAATATCAAGTAACAATAATGAATGACCAGGTAGTATTGATTGATTATACTACCTGGCCTTTTTATGTATGTGCTGCGATTGTTTGTTATATATTGCATATAAAACAGTAACTTGATAATAAAGCTTACAATTGGTATAATTAAACATTGATAAAATAATAGAAATGGAGTTTCACAATGGATATTATTAAGAAGATTGCAGAAGAATTAAGTGTAAAAACATCACAGGTGGATGCGGCTGTAAAGCTTATAGATGAAGGCTGTACCATACCATTCATCGCCAGATATAGAAAAGAGGTTACAGGGGCGTTAAACGATGAACAGCTTCGTGAACTTGATGACAGACTTAAGTATTTACGTAATCTTGAAGATAGAAAGACACAGGTTATTGCAAGTATTGAGGAGCAGGGTAAGCTTACAGATGAGCTTAAGGAACAGATACTTAAAGCAGAAACCATGGTGCTTGTAGAAGATCTTTACAGACCATATAAGCAGAAGAGAAGAACAAGGGCAACAATAGCCAGGGAAAAAGGTCTTGAGCAGCTTGCAGAATATATCAAAGGACAGGATGCAAAGGAAGATGTCCTTGTTGAAGCAGAAAAGTATGTATCAGATGAGGAAGGCAAGGAAGTAAAGAGTGCAAAGGAAGCTATTGCAGGAGCACTTGATATTATAGCTGAGCAGATATCAGATGTAGCAGACTACAGAACATATATAAGAGATATAACATTTAAAGAGGGAAAGCTTGTAGCAGCAGCAAAGGATGCAGAAGCTGAATCAGTATATGAGAATTATTATGATTACAATGAAGCAATAGCATCTATTCCAGGACATAGAATTCTTGCAATAAACAGAGGTGAGAATGAAAAGTTCCTTACGATTAAAGTTGAAGCACCAGAAGAAAGAATACTCAGATATCTTGAAAAGCAGATAATAACAAACGACAATGAGTATACAACACCATATCTTAAAGAGTGTATAGCAGATGCATACGACAGACTTATTGCACCAGCCATTGAAAGAGAGATAAGGAATACTCTTACAGAAACAGCTGAGGATGGGGCTATTAAGGTGTTTGGCAAGAATCTTGAGCAGCTCCTTTTACAGCCACCTATAGCAGGAAAAGTTGTACTTGGATGGGATCCAGGATTTAGAAATGGGTGTAAGCTTGCAATAGTAGATGCTACAGGAAAGGTTCTTGCTACAAAGGTTGTATATCCAACAGAACCATTTAACAAGGTCGAGGAAACTAAGAAAATAGTTGCAGACCTTATTAAGAAGTACAATGTTAATCTTATATCATGTGGTAACGGAACAGCATCAAGAGAATCAGAACAGATTATCTCAGATATGATAAAGGAATATGAGCTTAAGAATGTGGATTATGTTATAACCAATGAAGCGGGTGCTTCTGTATATTCAGCCAGTAAGCTTGCAACAGAGGAGTTTCCTGATTTTGATGTTAATCAGAGAAGTGCAGTATCTATAGCAAGACGTGTACAGGATCCGTTAGCTGAGCTTGTAAAGATAGATCCAAAGTCTATAGGTGTAGGCCAGTATCAGCATGATATGAACCAGAAGAAGTTAAGTGAGACACTTGGTGGTGTTGTAGAAGATAGTGTTAACAAAGTAGGTGTAGATCTTAACACAGCCTCAGCTTCACTTCTTGAATATATATCTGGAATATCAAAGGCAGTTGCGAAAAATATTATAGATTACAGAGAAACTAATGGCAGATTTACTAACAGAAAACAGCTGCTTAAGGTAGCTAAGCTAGGACCAAAAGCTTTTGAACAGTGTGCAGGATTTATGAGAATATCAGGAGGAGATAATCCGCTTGATGCAACAAGTGTGCATCCTGAAAGCTATGAAGCAGCAAAGAAGCTTCTTGAAGTTATGGGGTATGATATAGATTCAATAAGTTCTGGTGAGCTTATAGGACTAAAGTCTAAGATAGAAGATATGGGCAGACTTGCTGATGAGCTTGGTATAGGTACAATAACACTTGAAGATATAGTAAAAGAACTTGAAAAGCCAGGCAGAGACCCAAGAGATGAGATGCCTAAGCCGATATTAAGAAAAGATGTACTTGATATGAAGGATCTTGCTCCAGGTATGATACTTAAAGGTACAGTAAGAAATGTCATAGATTTTGGCGCATTTGTAGATATAGGGGTGCATCAGGATGGACTTGTGCATATATCACAGATGAGTGCAGAAAGAAGAGTTGAGCATCCTCTTGATATTGTCAGTGTTGGTGATATTGTGGATGTAAGGGTTATAGATGTTGATGTTAACAAGGGAAGAATATCACTATCAATGATTCTTGACGAAAAGGCAGCAGCTAACAGAGGAAGAAGAAACAGCCAGGAAGAAAGTAATAACAAAGGCGGCAATAAGCAGCATACAAAAGATAACAACAGACAGGACAGAAATCAGAACAGAAAAAAGAAAAAGCCACAGGGGCTTAACTTAAGAGGCTTAGAGAAGTTCATGCACTAAGATTAGGAAAAACAGAAAGGCGGAATAATGGTAATGGATAGTGTTATCGAGTTTGACAGTAAGGTTACAGAGAAAGATCTGCTCAGATTTAAGTTCTATCATAAGTATCATACGATATCGGGTATGGCAGAGATTCTGCTTGCACTTATACTTATAGTGCTTGCAGTTATATCAGCAGGAAAGGTTAATGCCTCTTATACACTCATGGTTGGTGTGTTTGGAATATTTTTTCTTATATTTCCATCAGTTGATATGAAGCTTAGAGCCAGAAGACAGATGAAGAGTGTTGTTACATTTAAGGAAAAAGTCCATTACAGGATAGATGATTCTGGTATAACAGTAAGTCTTGGAGATATAACAGAGACTCTTTTATGGGACAAGATATACAAGATAAAGTTCGACGGCAGGAACATTGACGTTTATATGACAACAGTAAATGCCAATATAATACCTGTAAGGGATTTTAACGGGAAAGCGGCTGATTTTATAGCACTTGCAAAGAAGCATTTAAAGCCATTCCAGGTAAAGGTGAATACTGACAGACTTTCTTAATATCTTAAACAATACGGTAATCCGCAGAAATGGGTGATAATATGATTACAGAAACACGTAGTTCTAAAGAAACATATGAACTGGGATATAACATGGGTAAAAATGCCAGGGCAGGAGATGTTTATTGTCTTGATGGTGATCTTGGTGTTGGGAAAACTGTATTTACCCAGGGGTTTGCAAAGGGGCTTGGTATAAACGAGCCTATTAACAGCCCTACTTTTACTATTGTTCAGGAATATCATGATGGACGGCTTCCATTATACCATTTTGATGTATACAGAATAGGTGATATAACTGAAATGGACGAGATAGGATATGAAGAATACTTCTATTCAGAAGGTGTGTGTCTTATTGAATGGGGCAATCTTATAAGTGAAATTATGCCTGAAAATGCGACATACATTAAGATTAGTAAGGATTTATCCAAGGGATTTGACTATAGGAAAATCGAGGTAACAAAATGAAAGTATTAGCTATTGAGAGTTCAGCAGTTACAGCTTCTGTTGCGATTATGACAGAGAATACACTTATTGCTGAATATACCATTAATTACAAGAAAACACACTCGCAGACATTACTTCCGATGATAGATGAAATATGTCGTATGACAGAAACAGATGTGTCAGATATTGATATAGTTGCAGTGTCTGATGGTCCGGGTTCATTTACGGGATTAAGGATTGGAGCGGCTACAGGAAAAGGGATAGCACTTGCTAAGGATAAACCTATGGTGGCTGTACCTACGCTTGAGGCTATGGCTTATAATCTTATGGGAGACAAAAGACTTATATGCCCTGTCATGGATGCAAGAAGACAGCATCTTTACAGTGGTTTATACAGATTTGATGCAGAAAAGCTTGAAATTATACATGAACAATGTCTTATATCGTATCAGGAACTGGTAGATATACTTAATGCGCAGGATGAAGAAGTGGTATTTGTCGGAGATGGCATAGATGTTGCAGGAGATTATATAAAAGATAATCTTAAGTGCAGATATAGTTTTAGTAAACCTCATATAAAGACACAGAGAGCATCAAGTGTTGCACTTGCGGCTATATATATGGCACAGGAAGGAAAGACTATTAATTCGGATCTTATGAAGCCGGATTATTTACGCCCATCACAGGCTGAAAGAGAACATAATAAATAAATCAGCAGATAGTTATGAGCATATGAAGACATGAATATACTAATGAAAGTTTAATGCTTAGAATAGGAGTAAAGGATTATGGAATACCATGTCAGAACAATGGAAGAAAGAGATGTTCCTTATGTGTCAAAGATAGAGAATGAAATATTTTCACTGCCATGGTCTGAAAAATCTTTCATAGATGCTGCATGTAATCCGGATAACATATATCTTGTATGCGAGCGTACAGGAGAAATAGCAGGATACTGTGGTATGTGGACTGTTATGGGTGAGGGCAATGTAACTAATGTTGCTGTGCATCCATCATATAGAAGACAAGGTGTGGCTGAAGCACTTCTTAAAGAAATGGAAAGAAGGGCGAAAGAAAAATCAGTAACAATCTTTTTTCTTGAAGTCAGACAGAGCAATGAAGCAGCAAAAAAACTTTATGAAAAACTTGGGTATAGTCCTATAGGTACAAGGAAAAGATTTTATGAAAGACCTGTAGAAGATGCTATTGTTATGTCAAAGATATTATGATGCGAGGCTGCTTATAGGCAGGCTGTATGTGAATTATATAATGAACTACATGTAAAATAACGAAAAAAAGAAAGGAGCCGATATGTTAGACGTATGTTTATTAGGAACAAGTGGGATGCTTCCATTACCAGGCAGATGGCTCACTTCACTTATGACAAGATATAATGGAAGTAGTCTTCTTATAGATTGTGGTGAAGGGACACAGATAGCGATAAAAGAAAAAGGATGGAGCTATAATCCTATAGATGTAGTGTGCTTTACGCATTATCATGCAGATCATATAAGCGGGCTGCCGGGATTACTGCTTACGATGGGCAATTCAGACAGAAAAGAGCCGCTTACACTTATCGGACCTAAGGGTCTTTCAAGAGTGGTGAATGCTTTAAGGGTGATAGCACCGGAGCTTCCTTTTGAAATAAATATGATAGAACTTAATGGGCAGCAGGAACATTTGTCAATAAAAGGATATGAAATAGATGCGTTCCGTGTAAATCATGCAGTTACATGCTATGGGTATACTATAAGTATACCAAGAATAGGAAAGTTTAATGCCGATAAGGCAAAAGAGCTTGGCATACCATGTCGTATATGGAATAAGCTGCAGCATGGACAGGAAATTGAGTATGAAGGTATTACATACACGCCGGATATGGTTATGGGAGCACCTAGAAAAGGTATAAAGCTTACTTATTGTACGGATACAAGACCGGTACAGGCTATAGTTGATAATGCGAAGAATTCAGATCTTTTTATATGCGAAGGCATGTATGGGGAAAAGGATAAAGAGTCAAAGGCGAAAGAATATAAGCATATGACATTCTATGAGGCAGCAGAGCTTGCTAAAAATGCTGATGTTAAGGAAATGTGGCTCACACATTATAGTCCATCACTTATAAGACCAGCTGACTATGTAGGGAATATAAAAAATATATTTAAAAATGTACGTGCAGCGAAAGATGGGCAGAGTGTTACACTTAATTTTGAAGATGAAGAGTAGAATAAGGTTACATAAGTTGAATTGAGCGTGAGAAAAAAGGAGCAGCCTATGAAAAAACATTGGAGAATGGTATTAGCCGTAATATTATGTGCGGTATTATGTATTGGATATTATTATTATCTTGCAAACAAACCATCAAAAAAGGATGCTACAGACAAGGTGGTCCAGAATGACGAGCTTGCATATCTTGTAGCAAGAAATATAAGTGATAACTATCCGGAATCTGTAAGGGATGTTGTTAAGCTTTATGCAAGAATAACGAAAGAGTACTATGATAGCGATATATCAGAAGAGGATATTGAAAAGCTTGGACATCAGGCAAGATTGTTGTTTGATGATGAACTTAAAAATACGCAGACTGATGAAGAGTTCATGATGGCATTAAAAGAAGATATAAGCATATATAGAAATAACGATGCCCGAATCAGCAGCTTCAGCCTTCAGAGTGCTAATGATACAAAGTATACAACATTTAATAATAGAGAATATGCATCATTGCAGCTTGTGTATTATATACGAGAAGGAAGCAGCCTTAGAACATCAGGTACTAAGTTTACTTTAAGAAAAGATAATTCAGGCAAATGGAAGATATTATACTGGGAATTAGTTAATTCGGTAGATTTAAGCTGAATAACAAGTTGATTGGCTTTATATGTAGAGCAGGCATGATAAAGCAGTAAGTATATATCTATTGATATTATGATTAATGTCTGCAGAATGGAGAATAAATGGAAGAACAAAAAGATGTGCTGATACTGGCTATTGAGAGCTCATGTGATGAGACAGCGGCAGCGGTTGTAAAGAATGGAAGAACAATATTATCTAATATTATTAATTCACAGATTGCTATTCATACAGAATATGGTGGAGTTGTTCCGGAGATAGCTTCAAGGAAGCATATAGAAAATATAAATCCTGTTATAAGAATGGCTTTGGATGAGGCGGGAGTTACACTTGATGATATAGATGCAATAGGTGTAACTTATGGTCCAGGTCTTGTAGGTGCATTGCTTGTAGGTGTGGCAGAGGCTAAAGCTATTGCATTTGCAACAGGCAAGCCTCTTGTTGGAGTGCATCATATAGAGGGACATATTGCGGCAAACTATATAGAAAACAAAGAACTTGAGCCGCCTTTTGTATCACTTGTTGTATCAGGTGGACATACCCATCTTGTTAAAGTTAATGATTATGGTAAGTTTGAAATAATAGGAAGAACAAGAGATGATGCAGCAGGAGAAGCTTTTGATAAGGTGGCAAGAGCTATAGGACTTGGATATCCTGGTGGACCTAAAATAGATAAGATAGCTAAAGAGGGTAATCCTGAAGCTATAGTTTTTCCAAGAGCACATGTAGATGATGCACCTTACGACTTTTCGTTTAGTGGAATAAAATCAGCAGTGCTTAACTATATTAATTCGGCAGAAATGAAGGGTGAAACTGTAAACAAAGCAGATCTTGCAGCTTCGTTCCAGAAAGCTGTAGTTGATGCTCTTGTATCACGTGCTATCCGTCTCACGAAAGAAAGTGGAATGAATAAGCTTGCATTGGCAGGTGGAGTAGCATCTAATTCGGCACTTAGAAAGACATTGAAAGAAGAATGCGATAAGAATGCAATTACTTTTTATTCACCATCACCTATATTCTGCACTGATAATGCAGCGATGATTGGGGTTGCAGCATATTATGAATATATATCAGGTACAAGACATGGATATGATCTTAATGCAATACCTAATCTTAAGCTTGGAGAAAGAGTGTGATTCCTTTTGCTGAAACAGTTTTGTGTCTGTTATATTTAGATCTGTTAAAGAACGATGAAGTGAGGTATGTATAATGAATTATGCAATAATACTGGCTGGTGGAAAAGGTTCAAGGATGAAAAGTGATATTCCAAAGCAATTTCTTAAGCTGAATGATATTCCGATGATATGTTATTCAATAGAAACATTTGAGGCAAATGATAATATAGACAGAATAGTAGTTGTTACATCAGCAGACTATATTGGGTATATGAAAAAAATAATACGCTCACAAGGCTATAAAAAGATTATTGCTGTAGTTGAAGGTGGCAGAGAGAGATACGATTCTGTATATTCAGGATTGAATTGTATAAGAGAAAAAGTGAACGAAGCGCAGCAGGGCAGGCAAAAAGATAAAAATTATGTGTTTATACATGATGGAGCAAGACCATGCGTAACAGATAGTATAATAAATGCATGCATGCATGATGTTAAAATATATAATGCATGCGTTGCTGCAGTTCCGGTAAAAGATACAATTAAGGTTGTTGATGCTGAAGGAATTGCAGTTAATACACCAGATAGAAGCACTTTATGGCAGATACAGACACCGCAGGTTTTTGAAAGTGAACTTATTTTAGAAGCATATGATAAGTTATATTGTGATATTGATAAAAAAGGAATAACAGATGATGCAATGGTTGCTGAAAAATATATGAATACTAAGGTAAAAATGACATTATCTGAGTATACTAATATTAAAGCAACAACGCCAGAAGATATACTTATAACAGAGGTGTTTCTGACTGGCAAAAAAATATTATAAAGTAAAGATTGGATGAATATTATCCTGAAAAGAGAAAATGAAGTAAATTATCATAAAAATATAAAAAAATAAAATGCCAGCAAGCCCAGTAAATAAGCGGATTTACGAACAAAAAGCAAAAAAATAACAAAAAAGTTTAAAAAATGTGTTGACAAACTATATACAGGATGATATTATAACAAAGTCGTCGGTGCGGTACAGCAAACAACGACAAAGAAAACACAGAATATGTGGAATATGGAGAGGTACCGAAGTGGTCATAACGGGGCGGTCTTGAAAACCGTTTGTCTTCACGGGCGCATGGGTTCGAATCCCATCCTCTCCGCTGAAAACCATCTATAACTTCTTAGATGGTTTTTTTATGCCAAAGGATATAAAAGTTCTGCGGTACGGAGTAACACAGAAGAAGATTTTCTACAATATACAATTGGTACGTAAAGATGACGTTAACACAATGTATTATTTATGAAAATAAAGTTAAAAAGTTTTTTAAAAAACTGCTTGACAAACTTCTGAATCAATGTTATTCTATCATAGCTGTCAGCGAGCAACGCTGATTGCTAACAACAAAGCTCTTTGATAACTGAACAGAAAGACAACCTTGAAAATTCTTTTTAGAATTTCGAGATGAGTACAATGATTCATTAGAATTAAGTATACATCTTTTGTGAACATCATTCAAGCAATTGAATGAATCCTTAAACACAGTATAAGGAAACTATTAAAGCTAGTTAGTTCAAAACTAACCGGATTTAAAACTCGTGTTTTTAGGGACTTGGCAAGTTGCGTAAGCAACCTTGCATGGGTTTCTGAAAGAAACACATTTTTATGAGAGTTTGATCCTGGCTCAGGATGAACGCTGGCGGCGTGCTTAACACATGCAAGTCGAACGAAGCATTTAAGACAGATTACTTCGGTTTGAAGTCTTTTATGACTGAGTGGCGGACGGGTGAGTAACGCGTGGGTAACCTGCCTCATACAGGGGGATAGCAGCTGGAAACGGCTGGTAATACCGCATAAGCGCACGGTATCGCATGATACAGTGTGAAAAACTCCGGTGGTATGAGATGGACCCGCGTCTGATTAGCTAGTTGGTGAGGTAACGGCCCACCAAGGCGACGATCAGTAGCCGACCTGAGAGGGTGACCGGCCACATTGGGACTGAGACACGGCCCAGACTCCTACGGGAGGCAGCAGTGGGG